>Ga0105239_10000361_pt1 | contig 66473 bp, 55 predicted proteins | sample KBSC44metaG_FD_92761 | JGI IMG/M metagenome (GOLD analysis project Ga0105239, IMG submission 92761) | Corn rhizosphere microbial communities from Kellogg Biological Station, Michigan, USA - KBS C4-4 metaG | ecosystem: Host-associated > Plants > Roots > Rhizosphere > Soil | place: Michigan, USA...
CGCCTCGGCGAGCGCCTGCGCCTGCTGTGGGGTGAGCATCCCCAGCGTCATGCAGGTCTCCATCCCCATCTGCCGCACGCCCTGGATCATGGCGGCGAGCGCGGGGATGTCCTTGTCCTTGGGATTGCGCCAGGCGGCGCCCATGCAAAAGCGGGTCGAGCCATGGTCCTTCGCCTGCGCCGCCGCCTGGAGGACCTGCTGGACCTCCATCAGCTTGGTCGCCTTGAGCCCCGTCTCGGCATGGGCCGACTGGTTGCAATAGCCGCAATCCTCGACGCAGCCGCCCGTCTTGATCGACAGCAGGGTCGAGAGCTGCACCTCATTCTCCGGATGATGCCGCACATGCACGTCGTGCGCACGCGCCACCAGATCGAGGAAGGGCAAATCGAAGAGGTCGGCGATCTCCTCGCGGGTCCAGTTGATGCGGCCGATCCCCGTTCGCCCCGAGCCTGTCGAAGCTCTGCCCTGCCCTTCAGAACAGGACAGCCCTTCGACAGGCTCGGGGCGAACGGACTTGAGGGGCCCGGCGGCGATCATTCCTGCGGCGCGATCGTCAGCCGCATGCCGCTGAGCGCGCGCGACGCCGCAATCTGGCAGGACAGGCGCGAGCCGGCCGAACGATGGGCCGATCCGTCCAGCAGATCCTCCTCGTCCCGGGACATCGGGGGAAGCATCGCAACGAAGGCCGGATCGACATGGACATGGCAGCTCGCGCAGGAACAGCAGCCACCGCAGAAGGCTGGAATATCGTCGATCCCGCCCGCCCGGATGATCTCCATCAGCGAATTGCCGATCTCGCCCTCGATCGTGCGGCTCTCGCCCGCCAGATCCAGGACATGCAGCTGGAATGTCGTCTCGGTCATGCTGTCGTCGCTCCACGCACGGGTGCGCGCGCTCCGAAGCGGAGCGTCACGTCTTCATCAGGGGGGCGGTCGGTCTATCGCTGCAGGTAGCGGCGCCATCCGCCGAGCGCGGTGATGTCCTCGGCCCCGGCGGTCGCGCGCGGTTCCGCGACGAAACCCTTGACCAGGCTGCCATCCTCCAGCGTCACCGTGCCGATCGCGAGGGGAGGGGGCACCTCGGCGACGAAGCTGCCGAACGCCGCCATGTCGAGTTCGTAGATTTCGAGCGCGATCGGGGCGCCGTCGCCGCTGTGCATCAGCGCCGGTTTGGGCGGCACGCTGTCCGCCATCGCATAGAGCCTATAGGCGGGCGCGGTCTTCGCCTCGCCGACGAAGCGCGCGTCGCGCGAGGTCAATTGCCAGTGCAGCGGCATGTCCTTCAGGTGCGCGCCGACGACGGCCAGTTTCACGGTCTCCATCCGTCCCTCCAGGTCGAGCGGCGGCGGGGCGGCCGGCGCGGGGAAAAGAGTGTTCGCGGCGTCGATCAGGCTGCGGTCGCTGCCGGCCGGTCCCATCAGGGTGACGCCGAAGCCGACGCCGCTCTGATAGCGCCCGGTCGGGACGGCGATCGCGGCCATGTCGAGCAGATTGACGAAATTGGTGTAGGCGCCGAGGTTCGCATTGAGCGCGATCGGCGCCGCGAGCATCTCCGCCACGCGATAGGCTGTCGGCGCGGTCGGCAGCGCGAGCAGGTCGATCCCGGCCCACATATCCTCCGCCAGGCGGGCAATGTCGGCCAGGCGGTAGCTCGCTTCGAACGTCTCGACGGCGCTGTAGGCATGGCCCTGCTCGACGATCGTCCGGACGACCGGATGGATCGCCTCCGGATCGTCGCGGAGCAGGCCCTGGAGGGCGGCGGTCCGCTCGGCGACCCAGGGGCCGTTGTAGAGCAGCCGCGCCGCCTCGTTGAGCGGCGCCATGTCGATCTCGACCAGCTCGGCATCGAGGCCGGCCAGCGCCGTTTCGTACAGGAAGCCGGATTCGATGTCGCCGAACCAGGGGCGCTGGTCGGCGCGCGGGATGCCGATCCGGCGGGGTGTGCGCACCGTGTCGCCGAGCGGGCGGGAGAAGGCGTCCTCGCGATCGAAGGCGGCGATGACGGTATCGACGAGCCCGGCATCCCTGGCCGTTCCGGCGAAGACCGTGATGCAGTCCAGCGTGCGGCAGGCCGGCACGAGGCCGCGGCTGCTCCACCGTCCCCGCGTCGGCTTGAAGCCGACGAGGTGGTTGAACGCGGCCGGGATGCGGCCCGACCCCGCCGTATCGGTGCCGAGCGAGAAGGCGACCAGCCCGGCCGCCACCGCGACCGCCGAGCCGGAGCTCGATCCGCCGCTCACCCAATCGCGGTGATAGGCGTTGCGCGGGATGCCATAGGGGCTGCGGGTGCCGTTGAGGCCGGTCGCGAACTGGTCGAGGTTGGTCTTGCCGACGGGAATGGCGCCGGCCGCGACCAGCCGCTCGATCACCGTCGCCGAGCGTTGCGGCGCATAGGCGAAGGCCGGACAGGCGGCCGTCGTGTCGAGACCGAGGACGTCGATATTGTCCTTCACGGCGAACGGCACGCCGGCGAGCGGCAGCGTCTCGCCCGCCGCGATGCGCGCGTCGATCCTGGCGGCTGCGGCCTGCAGCTCCTCGGGGCCGAAGCGGGAAATCCAGACGGCCGACTGGATCGTGTCGTAGAAAGCGAGCCGCTCGATCACCTCCGCCATCACGTCGGTCGCACTGCGGCGGCGCGACTGGACGTCGGCGGCGATGGCTCCGGTCGACAGGCGATCGAGCGCGGTCATGCGCGCACCAGAGCAAGCATCGGCGCGCCGGGCGTGACGCTCTGGCGCTCCGTGACGTAGAGCGCCACCACCGTTCCGGCGGCCGGGCTCGCGACCGGGAATTCCGTCTTCATGGCTTCCATCACCGCTATGGTTTCCCCCGCCGCGACGACGTCGCCGGCCGCCTTCATCAGCTTCCAGACACTGCCACCGAACGGCGCCTCGACCAGCTCCGCGCCTTCCGGCAGCGCGATGGCGTCGGCCGGGCCGTCATCCGGCTCCTCGGTGAGGCTGGCAACCCGATCGAACTCGCCGCGCCGCTCCCATTCGGCGCGCTCGGCGGCGAAGGCGGCGTTGCGGCGTGTCTCGAAAGCCGTGATCGACGCAGCATTGTCGGCGAGGAACGCGCGATAGTCGGCGATCCGGAATTCCGTCTCCTCGATGTCGATGGTGCGGCGGCCGAGCGGGAAGTCGCGGCGCCACTCGGTCAGTTCCTCGTGGCTCACCGGGAAGAAACGGATCTGGTCGAAGAAACGCAGCAGCCAGGGCTTGCCCTCCTGGAAGGCGCCGGTCTGCCGGTAGGTGTTCCACACCTGGATGGTGCGACCGAACAGCTGGTAGCCGCCCGGCCCCTCCATCCCGTAGATGCACATATAGGCGCCGCCGATGCCGACGACATTGGGCGGGGTCCAGGTCCGCGCGGGGTTGTACTTGGTCGTGACCAGTCGGTGGCGCGGATCGATCGGCGTGGCGACCGGGGCACCCAGATAAACGTCGCCGAGGCCGTAGACGAAGTAGCTCGCGTCGAAGACGGTGCGATAGACATCGTCGGCGCTGTCGAGGCCGTTGGCGCGCCGGATGAACTCGATATTGTCCGGGCACCAGGGCGCGTCGTCGCGCACCACCGCCATGTAGCGCTCGATCGTCTGGTGGATGGCGGGATCGTCCCAGCTCAGCGGCAGGTGGACGATGCGCGACGGGATCGCGAAATCGTCCAGCTCGCCGAGCCGGTCCTCGATCGCCGTCAGCTGTTCCAGCAGCCCGGCCTCGCGCAGATGGACGCCATCGAAATGGATCTGGAACGAGCGGATGCCGGGCACGATGTCGAGGATGCCGGGCAGCGCCAGTTCGCCCAGCGCCAGCGTGGCGGCGTGGACGCGCAGGCGCAATTCGAGATCGAGCGTGATCGGGCCATATTCGACGAGCAGGTTGCGATCGCCCTGGCGGCGATAGAGGACGCGCGGGCGGCGCCCCTCCGCTTCGAGCGTGGCGAGGATCGCATCGGTTCCGCCGGCCGAGGGGATCGGGGCGGGCGCGATTGGCCGGCCCTCGATCCAGGCGTCCTCGCTCACGCTGGCCGCATCCGCTTCGGCGAGGCTGACCTGCTCGAACCGGATGCGGTCGCCCGGCGCGAGCTGGCCGACCTTCCAGAGATCCGCCGCGATCACCACGAACGGACAGACGAAGCCGCCGAGCGACGGGCCGTCCGGGCCGAGAATGATCGGCATGTCGCCGGTGAAGTCGATCGCCCCGATCGCATAGGGATTGTCGTGGATGTTGGACGGGTGGAGCCCGGCTTCGCCGCCATCCTTGCGCGCCCAGCGCGGCTTGGGGCCGATCAGCCGGATGCCGGTGCGGTTGCTGTTATAATGGACGCGCCAATCGGCCGAGAGGATCGTTTCGATATCCTCGGGCGCGAAGAAATCGGGCGCGCCATGCGGGCCGTAGAGCAGGCGGATGGTCCAGTCCGGGCCGAGCGGCGGCGGATCGATCGCCCGGGGTCCCGGAATGACGGCCGGCGGGTGCGGGGCCAGATGGAGCGTGTCGCCGACCAGCAAGCGGCGGCCGCCATGGCCACCGAACTCGCCGAGATCGAAGGTGGCGACGCTGCCGAGATAGGCGGGCACGTCCAGCCCGCCGGCGAACAGGATGTAGCCGCGCATGCCGCCGCCGCCGACCCGGCCGAGCGCGAGCACGGCGCCTTCGTCGATCGCGATGGGGTGGTTGCGCGGCACCGGCTTGCCGTCGAGCGTCGCGCCGAATTCGGCACCGGTCAGGCAGATGCGGGTCGCCGTGTTGAACTGAAGCGTCGGACCGGTCGCCGTGATCTCCAGCCCCGCCGCCGCCGCATCGTTGCCGAGCAGCGCATTGCCCAGCCGGAAGGCGCGGGCATCCATCGGCCCCGATGGCGGCACGCCGACATCCCACAGCCCGATCCGCCCCGGATAATCCTGCACGGTGGTGAGCGTGCCGGCCGAGCGCGCGAAGATGCTGCGGGGATGGTGCGCGACCCGTTCGAGCGAGCGGGTGGAGACGTCGCCCGACATGAAATCGTCGCTGCGGGCCACGTCGCGCAGCCAGCGCAGATTGGTCTCGATGCCGGCCAGCCGGGTTGCGTCCAGCGCGGCCTGCATCGCCGCGACGGCGGCCTCGCGGTCCTCGCCATGGACGATCAGCTTGGCGATCATCGGATCGTAGAAAGGCGAGACCTTCGTGCCGCTCTCGACCCAGGTCTCGACCCGAGCCCCGTCCGGGAAGACGACGTTCGTGAGCGAGCCGGCGGCGGGCCGGAAGTCGACGGCCGGATCCTCAGCGTAGAGCCGCGTCTGGATCGACCATCCGCGCGGCTGCGGGACGGGACAGTCAAGGAAGGCATAATCCCCGGCCGCGCCGCGCACCATCCATTCGACGAGGTCGATGCCGGTCACTTCCTCGGTCACGCCATGCTCGACCTGGAGCCGGGTGTTGACCTCCAGGAAGAACCAGTCCTCCCGCTCGGCATCGTAGAGGAACTCCACGGTGCCGGCCGAGCGGTAGCGCGCGGCCTCGCCCAGGCGCACGGCCGCGTCGGTGAGCGCCTTGCGGACGGAGTCGGGAAGGTTGGGGGCGGGGGCCTCCTCGATCACTTTCTGGTTGCGGCGCTGGAGCGAGCAGTCCCGCTCCCCGAGCGCGACGACGCGGCCCGTACCGTCGCCAAAGATCTGCACCTCGACATGACGCGCGCGCGGCACGAAGCGTTCGAGGAAGAGCCCGGCATCGCCGAAATTGCCGGCACCGAGCCGTGCCACGGCGGCATAACCCTCGCGCACGGCCGCCGCATCGGCGCAGACGCGCATACCGATGCCGCCGCCGCCGGCGGTCGCCTTCAGCATCACGGGATAGCCGATCCGCGCCGCTGCCTCGATCGCCGCCTCCGCATCCGCCAGCAATCCGGTGCCCGGCGCCAGCGGCACGCCCTCGGCCTCGGCCAGGGCACGGGCGCTGTGCTTCAGGCCGAAGGCGCGGATATTATCGGGCTTCGGGCCGATGAAGGCGATGCCGGCGGCGGCGCAGGCCTCCGCGAAATCAGCATTCTCCGACAGGAAGCCGTAGCCGGGGTGGATCGCCTCGGCCCCCGTCTCGCGCGCGGCGGCGAGGATGCGCGCGGCATCGAGATAGCTTTCCGCCGCCGGGCCGGGGCCGATCCGCACCGCCACGTCGGCTTCGGCGACATGGCGCGAGGCCTCGTCGGCATCGGAGAAGATGGCGACCGAGCGGATGCCCATGCGCCGCAGCGTGCGGATGATCCGGCAGGCGATCGCCCCGCGATTGGCGATCAGGACGGTGCCGAAGCTCATGCCGAGACGATCATGCGGACGGGCGTGGGATTGAATCCGTTGCAGGGATTGTTGATCTGCGGGCAGTTCGAAACGACGACGATCACATCCATCTCCGCGCGAAGGTCGACGGTGAGGCCCGGCGCCGAAATGCCATCGACGATGCCCAGCGCACCGTCGGCCTCGACGGGCACGTTCATGAAGAAGTTGATGTTCGAGACGATGTCGCGCTTGCCGCGACCGTCGCGCAGGTTCGCCTCGAGGAAATTGTCCACGCAGCTATGCTGCGCCTTGGTGTGGTGGCCATAGCGCAGGCTGTTGGATTCGCAGGAGCAGGCCCCGCCGATCGTGTCGTGATAATCGACCGAGGTCGCCGCGATGGTCATCATCGGCCGGCCTTCGCTGGAGAGCAGGGCGGTGCCCGTGCGCAGGAAGATGTTCGCCTGCGCCGCGATCGTGTCCTGCGCGCTGTAGCGCTCGGCATCGTCGTCGGCGGCGTATAGCAGGAAGTCGACCGCCTGATTGCCTTCGAGATCGATGATGCGGAGCGTTTCCCCCGCGTTGACGCGATGGCGCCAGGGCGCGCGGGCGGCCACGATCGCGTCGTGGAGCAGAGGGCCGGTGAGGCCGTCGAGGTGCGGATCGTTTTCCATCAGCGGCGATACAGGTCCTCGGTGTTGAGGAAGGCGCGGAGCCGCTCGGGCGTCGCGGTGCGGATCGGATCGTCCTGCGCCGTGACCGGGCCGCGCCAGGCGGTGGCGCGCAGCGGCGTGACGCTCCAGGGTCTCGGATCCAGCACGTGCGGGCAGTTGGCGAGCACGACGATCAGGTCCATCTCCGCGCGCAGGACGAGCGAGCGGCCCGGCGCGAACGGGCCGATCTGCGGCGCGACGGCGCCGTCGGCGGCGATCCGCACGCCCTTGAACAGGTTGATGCAGGGATGGACGTCGCGCCGGCCGAGGCCGTGCTTGGCGGCGCCCAGCAGCAGCCGGTCGCGGGCATTGGGACAGGCGCCCGAATTGCGGCCGTCGCCATAGCGGCGCTGGTTCGATGCCGCGTTGGAGGCCCCGCAGAAGGCATCGTGCGTGCCGGCATCGTCCTGCTCGATGCTGGCGAGGACGCGGCCCATGTCCGACAGCAGCAGGCTGCCGGCGGTCGGATAGGCATCCCACTGCACCTTGACGGTGTCGGCGATGTTGAGCCGTTCGGCCGGTGTTGCGGCGTTGAACAGCAGCAGCGACGCACAGGCATCGCCCCGGAGGTCGATCAGCCGCAGCCGGGTGCCGCGCGCCAGCATGCGGGAGGCATAGCCGCCGGCGGCGATCGTCTCCTCCCAAAGCAGGTCCTCGGGCGAGACGCCGGCGGGCTGGTCTTCGGCGCGGGGCGGCAGGGTCGGCATCGCCTCGACGACGGTGCCGCCCATGGAACGGGCATGCGCGCGGGCGGCGTTCGGATCCGCGAGCACGGCGCTCATGCCGCCCGGCTCCCCGACGGCGCCGCGCCGCGCTCCTGCTCGTGCAGCGGCGGCAGCAAGGCGGTGGTGGTGAACAGCCGCAGCTGCTGCACGCCGCGCACCTTGCGCAGCGCGTCGCACAGATCGCGCAGACGGATGGCGGGGCCTTGCACCAGCAGCACCTCGAGCGACTGGTCGTCCTCCAGGAAGACGTGCTGCGAGGAGATGACCTCCTTCAGATATTCGGCCTGGGTCTGGGCGAGCTGGTGGCGCACGCGGCCCATGTCGCCGCGATAGACGAGGGTGATGGTGCCGGCGAGCATGTCCTCGGGCCGCACGGCGGCGCCATGTTCGGCCAGCTCGTTGCGGATCAGCTCGGCGATGAGCTGGGACCGGGATGGCAGGCCGCGCTCCTCCACCATCACATCGAGCTGGCGGGAGAGTTCGGCGGGCAGGCTCATGCTGAGCCGGGCGAGGCTGGTGGGGGGCGTGTCCTTCACGGAATCATCCCTGATAGTTATTACTGATTCTGTCAATCGTAATACCAGAGATCGAAACCTCCGGCGTTTCGAGCGGCAATTTGGTCTTGAGCGGCAGGTCGTAGACGGCGGTCGCGCCGAAGCGATGGGGGGCGTGCGGATCGATCCGGCGCTTGTCGAAGGCCAGCACGCGGGTGCCGAGCTTGAACGCCTCGGTGATGTCGTGGGTCACCATCAGCACAGTCAGCGCATGCTCTTCCCACAGCCGGAGAATGAGCCGGTGCATGTCCTGCCGGATGCCGGGATCGAGCGCGCCGAAGGGCTCGTCGAGCAGCAGCACGCGCGGCCGGGCGATCAGCGCCTGGGCGATCGCCAGCCGCTGCTGCATGCCGCCCGAAAGCTGCGCCGGATAGGCGTGGAGCGAGTCGCCGAGGCCGACTTCGGCGAGCATCGCCGTGGCCTCCTCGATGGCGCGCCGCCGGGCACCGCCGAACAGGCGGGCGGTGAAGCGCGCGCCCGCGCATTCCCGCGCGAACATCACGTTGCGCAGCGCGGTGAGGTGCGGGAACACCGAGTAACGCTGGAACACCACGCCGCGATCGGGGCCGCATTCGGGGGGGAGGGGCTTGCCGTCGAGCAGGATGCGGCCCCGGCTTGGCGCTTCCTGGCCGAGCGCCAGGCGCAGGAAGCTGCTCTTGCCCGCGCCCGACGGGCCGACGATGGAGACGAAGCTGCGTTCGGCGATGCCGAGGGTCACGCGCTCGAGCACGATCTTCTCGCCATATTCGAGCCAGACGTCTTCGAAGGTGAGGACCTCGCTCATCGATGGTCCTGATGTGCCCAGGCGAAGGCGCGGCGGCTCAGCTGGAGGAGCGCCACGTCCATCACGATCGCGAGGAGCGAGATCCACGCCACGTAGGGAATGATGATGTCCATCGAGAGATAGCGCCGGACGAGGAAGATGCGGTAGCCGAGGCCGATGTCGGAGGCGATCGCCTCGGCCGAGATGAGGTAGACCCAGGCCGGCCCCAGCGACAGCCGCAGGCCCGCGATCAGGCGCGGCAGCGCCTGCGGCAGCGCGACCCGCAGCGCCAGCTGCCAGCTGCTCGCCCCCAATGTCTGTGCCTTGATGATCTGTTCGCGCGGGAGCGCGGCGACGTGATCGGCGAGATCGCGGATCAGGAACGGCGTGACCCCGATCACGATCAGCGCGACCTTCGCGGTCTCGCCCAGGCCGAAGACGATGAACAGGATCGGCAGGAGCGCGATGGGCGGGATCACCGCCACCGTCGTGACCAGGGCGCCGAAGGTCGCGCGCGCCGCCGGCAGCACGCCCAGCACCATGCCGACGAGCAGCGCGGAAAGAGCGCAGATGCCGAGGCCGAGGCCGAGCCGTTCCAGGCTCGCGGCGGTGTCCGCCCAGAAGATCAGCTGGCCGCTGAGCGGATCGGTATCCACCAGCAGGCCGTGCATCGCGTCCATCATCGCGGCCGGCGTCGGCAGCACCTTGTCCGCCGGATTGGCGGCATGGCGCGCGGCCGAGGCGAAGCAATAGACGACCAGCGCGATCAGCAGGGGCAGCGCGCCGAGCAGGATCGCGCTGCGGGGATTGGGCCTGACGTTCACCCAGCGCATCGCCGGTCCCTCCTCAGAGCTTGCCGGCCGCGGCCTGCTGCATGAAGCTCGGATCGAAGCGCAGCTTCACGTTGGCCTGGTCGCCGAGCGTCTTGCCGCCCGGCAGGCCGATCCCGACCGCGTCGGCCGATTTCGCGCCCGCGCCGAACAGACCCTTGGCGAAGCTGAAATCGCGCACCTTGGTCATGGTGTCGCTCAGCGCCGGCGCGGTCATCGCCGCGACGGCGTCCTGCGGCGTGCCATAGAGGTGGGTGGTGGTGAGTTGCGCGTCGAAGGCCTGCGGGGTCGATCCCGCCATCTTCGCCATCTCGGCGCGGGCGGCGGCACCCGCGGCGTCCTGGCGCTGCATCAGCCCGATCGTCTCGTACCAGATGCCCGCGAGCGCCTTGCCGAGATTGGGATTGGCCTTGAGCGTCGCGGTGTCGACCGCCAGCAGGTCCAGGATCTCCGCCGGGACATCGTGCGAATCGAACACCAATTTCGCATTGGGCATCTTGGCGAGCTCGGACAGCTGCGGGTTCCAGGTGACCGCCGCGGTCGTCGCGGGATTGGCGAAGGCGCCGACGATGTCCGCGTCCGACGTGTTGACGGTCTTCACGTCGGACAGCTTGAGGCCGACCGTGGAGAGGCCGCGCGCCAGCAGATAGTGGGAGACCGACAGCTCGACGAGATAGACGGTGCGGCCCTTGATGTCGGCGAGGCTCGAGGCGTTCTTCAGCACGATGCCGTCATTGCCGTTCGAATAGTCGCCGAGGATGATGGCGCTGGTGTCCTTGCCGCCGGCGGCGGGAATGGTCAGCGCGTCCATGTTGGTGACCGTGACGCCGTCGAGTTTGCCGGCGTTGAACTGGTTCACCGATTCGACATAGTCGTTGACCTGCGCGAAGTTGATCTTGAGCCCGTATTTGTCGGCCCATTTCTTCACGATGCCGGCTTTCTGCGCGTAGGGCCACGGCATCCAGCCGGCATAGATCGACCAGCCGATCGTGAAGTCGTGGCGCGGGGCGGAGGATTGTTGTGCGCCGCCGCCACAGGAGGTGGTGAGAAGCAGCGAAACGGTGGCGATCGCCAGGCGTGTCCTTGAAGCCCAATGTGCCATATTCGTCCCCATGCTCCGCTTCGTGCGCCGTGAAACGCCCCGGAATTCACATCCGCACTGTGCCGTCGATATTACGTTTGCGCAATCCAGTAATAAAATATATATCGAGGCGATGGACCGTGCCCCCTCATTTGGCGATGCTGCAATGCGTCATTTGCGCACTATCCGAGGTGGTATTCGGCCTTGGGGCGGCAATCGGTCGTTGCCGGGTTTCGGGCGCTGAGGGCGGGGCGGCGCGATGTCGAGCGCGCTTCCGGCGATCGTCACGGCCATCGCGATCGCGAACGTTGCGGGCCTGTTCGTTTTGATGCGTAACGGTCGTCGCGACGCCGAGCGGGAGGGCCTGCGGCAGACCCGGATGGTACAGGAGGAGATCGCGGCTCATCGATTGACCCTCGCGGAACTGGAGCGCGCCAAGGAAGTGGCGGAGGCCGCCAATGCCGCCAAGACCCGCTATCTGGTCGCGGTCAGCCACGAAATCCGGTCGCCGCTCAACGCCATCTATGGCTATGCCCAGTTGCTGGAGCGCGAGGACACCATCCCGCCGGCGGAGGCGGGCGGCGTGATCCGGCGCTCGGCGGAGCATCTCACCAACCTCGTCGAGGGCCTGCTGGACATTTCGAGGATCGAGAGCGGGGTGCTCAAGCTCCGGCAGGATGTCGTGCGCCTGCCTGCGCTGCTGGATCATGTCGTCGACATGTTCCGGATGCAGGCGGCGGCGAAGGGGCTTACGCTCACCTACAAGGTGGAGGGGCCGCTTCCGCCGTTCGTGCGGACCGACGAGAAGCGGTTGCGGCAGATCCTGATCAATCTGCTGTCCAACGCCATCAAATACACCCAGGCGGGTGGCGCGACGCTCACCATCCGGTATCGCAGCCAGATGGCCCTGGTCGATGTGGCCGATACCGGCATCGGGATCGCGGCCGAGGATCTGGAGCGGATCTTCGAACCCTTCGAGCGGGGCAGTTCCGCCGATGCCGCGAAGGAACCGGGCATCGGCCTCGGCCTCGCCATCACCCGGGTGCTCGCGCGGATATTGGGAGGCGAGGTGACGGCGTCGAGCGAGGTCGGGCGGGGCAGCAGCTTCCGCCTCCAGATGCTGCTTCCCGAGCCCATGGTCGCACCGACCGGCTCGCCGGCCCATGATCGGCTCACCGGCTACCGGGGCGCGCGCAAGACGATCCTCGTTGTCGACGACACGCCGTCGCAGCTCATCGTCGTGCAGCACCTGCTCCGGCCGCTCGATTTCGCCGTCTTCACGGCGACGAACGGCACGGAGGGGCTGGCGCTGGCCGAGCGCTGCGCGCCCGATCTCGTCCTGCTCGATATCCAGATGCCGGGCCGCAGCGGATGGGAGGTCGCGGCGCAGCTGCGGGCGACCTACGGCCGGGCGCTGCGGATCGTCATGGTGTCCGCCAATGCCCATGAATTTCGCGCGGGCGGCGACGGCCATAGCGATCACGACGCCTTCCTGTCGAAGCCCGTGGACCTCGACGCGCTGCTCGACACGATCGGCCGTCAGCTCAATCTCGACTGGATCGCCGACGAGCCGATCGCGAGCCAGGATGCGGGCCGATCCTCCGCCCGGCTTCCCGCAGCGGCCGAACCTTATCTTGCGAACCTGCGGCATCATGTCAAAGTCGGGCACGTCCGCGCCATCGGAGCGCTCCTCACCGACCTGGAAAGGGACGTGCCGGAGAGCATAAGCGCGGTCGTCGAGATGCGGCGGCTGCTGGACGATTTCGATCTGCGCGGCCTTGCGCGGAGGTTGGACGATGTCGACTAATCCGCCCGGAAGCGGCACGCGCGCGACGATCCTCGTCGTCGACGACACCCCCGAATCGCTGCGATTCCTGACGACGACGCTCGAATATGCCGGCATGACCGTGCTGATCGCGGTCGATGGACTCGCCGCGCTCGAACTGCTCGACCATGTCACGCCGGACCTCGTGCTGATGGACGGCGTGATGCCGGGCCTCGACGGCTTCGAGACCACGCGCCGGATCAAGGCGGACGGGCGCTTCCGTCATTTGCCGGTGATCTTCATGACCGGGCTGACCGAGACCGAGCATGTCGTCCATGGCCTGGAGGCGGGCGGGGTGGATTATGTCCACAAGCCGATCGTGGTCGACGAACTGCTGGCGCGTGTGTCGGTCCACCTCGCCAATGCCCGCATCGCGCAGGGCAGTCAGCTCGCGCTCGACACGGCCGGCCGGCCATCCTTCGCGGTCGACGAAGACGGCGCGATCAGCTGGCTGACGCCGCTGGCGACCACCACGATCGAGCGCCTGTTCTCCGGCTGGACGCCGCGCGAACCGCGCCTGCCGGAACAGCTCGCCGCGACGGTCGCGCGCCTGCAGGGGCGCGATGTGCCGGGCGGGGCGCAGGCCTCGCTGGAGATCGCCGGCAGCGTGCTCGAATGCACCTTCCTGCGCCAGAGCCGGGCCGACCAGTGGCTCTTCCGGCTGACCGAGAAGCGGGAGGGCGATGCCGAGCGGCTGCTGGCGGAGCGGCACGGCTTGACCTCGCGCGAGGCCGAGGTGCTGGTGTGGATCAGCCGCGGCAAGCAGAATCGCGAGATCAGCGAGATCCTGCACATCAGCCCGCGCACGGTGAACAAGCATCTCGAGCAGATCTTCGAGAAGATGGGCGTCGAGAATCGGGCGTCCGCGACGGCGATCGCCGTCGGCACGCTGTCCCAGTAAAGATGGCGGGGCCGGAACAGCCGTTTTCCGTCGGCACCGAGAGTCGCGCATTGCTGGCACGGGGCGATTTTGCGGGCGTGCGGCGTCTGGCCGTGATCCTGATGACGCAGGGTGGCAGCGAAGCGGAGGGGCATTTCCTGCTCGGCATCGCCGAGGCCGAGACCGGTCGCGTGCGGGAGGGGATCCGGCTGATCGAGCAGGCGGTCGCGATCGCGCCGCATGGCGAGTATCGCGCGCAGCTCGCCCGCCTCTACACGCTGGTGCGCCGCGACGGAGACGCCGCCGCCATGCTGCGCGCGGCCGAGGCGGCGCCGCCGGCCGATGCCCTCGGCCGCGACACGATGGGATGCGTTTACGCGCGCCTGGGCGATCACGACGCGGCGCTCCCGCATTTCACCGCCGCGATCGATGGCGCGCCGGATAACGACCAGTTCCGCTACAATCATGCCGCGACCCTCAGCTTTCTGGGCCGGGCCGAGGATGCCGAAGCCGCGCTCGAAGTGATCCTCGCGCGCTCGCCCGGTGATGCGCGGGCACATCACCTGCTGGCCGGATTGCGCAAGCAGACCCCCGCGCGCAACCATGTCGAGCGTCTTCGTGCCGCGCATGGCCAGGCCGCGCCGGGGCGCGATCGCCTGTTGACCGGCTACGCGCTGGTGAAGGAGCTCGAGGATATCGGCCGCGCGGACGAGGCGTTCGCGCGTCTGGTCGCGATCAACGGCGCGCATCGCCAGGGGCTGGCCTATGATTTCTCGCGCGATGCCGGGATTTTCGATGCGGTGGAGGCGGCATGGCCCGCCGTCATGCGGTCTCCGGGCGATGCCGGCCCGGATGAGGCCCCGATCCTGGTGATCGGCATGCCGCGCACGGGCACCACCCTGGTCGATCGCATCCTCGCGTCGCACCCCGAAACGGAAAGTGTGGGGGAGCTTCAGGCCCTGCCGCTCGCCGTCAAGGCGGCATCGCACACCCGCAGCCGCAATGTTCTCGATCCCGAGACGATGCTGGCGGCCACGGGCACCGACGCCGGCGCGATCGGCCGCGACTATCTGGCGCGCGCGGCGCACCATCGGCGGACGCCGGCGCACCGGTTCATCGACAAGTTTCCGGGTAATGTCTTCTATGCGGGTATCGCGGCGCGCGCGCTGCCGAACGCGGCGATCGTCTGCCTGCGGCGGAATCCGATGGACACGATATTGGCGAACTTCCGCAATCTGTTCGCGACGGGATCACGTTACTATGACTATAGCTACGATTCTCTCGACATTGCCGCTTATTATGCGCGGTTCGATCGACTGATGGCCTTCTGGCGCGAGGCTTTGCCCGGCCGCATCCTCGAACTCCGCTACGAAGCGCTGATCGACGATCAGGAGGGGGAAACCCGGCGGCTCCTGGCGCATTGCGGGCTCGACTGGTCCGACGCATGCCTGAACTTCCACGCGCATTCCGGCGCCGTCTCGACGCCGAGCGCGGCGCAGGTGCGTCGTCCGCTCTATCGGGATTCGGTGGCGCGGTGGCGGCTACATGCCGAGGCGCTCGCACCTGTGCGTGCCTATCTGGAGGCACAGGGCATCGCCGTCGATTGAGCCCGCGCCGGATCGGGGAGGCGCGTCGGCGGGCGCCGCGTCCGATCCGGCCGGGCCGGTTCTAGCGCGAGGCCAGCCGGGTGGCGCCGTGCGTATCCGCGGCGGCCGTCGCGGTCGCGATGCGGGCACGGATGTCGGCGATCACATCCGCGTGGCAGGCGCGCGTCTGGGCACCGAGCGCGAGATGGATGGAGCTCATGCCCTCGCCGCACACCGCGTTGGCGGCCTGGTCCATCCGGATCGCGAGGCGCTGCTGGCCTTCGACGCTGGTGAGATCGAGCCCGCGCAAGTCGAGTACGGCGCTGTCCGCCGAAAAGGGATTGTCGCCCGTCGCGGCGAAAGCAGGCGCCGCCATCAGGATCGCGGCCAGGGCCGCCATGCCGATCTTCATTGTCTTCTCCTGCATCTGTTCCAACCGTCGCTTCTTGGCGATCGGATGGGGCAGATAGTCCCGTTGGAGAAGAATGGCAAGTATAGTAACAAATATTACTATGAAGAGGATCGGTAGTATTATTACGGAATGACCGATCAGTGAGCGCTCACCATGAGCGTGGCGAGTTCGATACGCCTTCCCAGCGCGCCCGGCGGCACGGTGACGGCGTCCTCGGTCTCGGTTCCGGTCCGCCTGTCGGCCAGGGTCAGCGTCAGTGTGTCGCCTCGTGGATGCGCCCAGCCACGCGCCGTTTCGATCGGCACCGTCGTGCGCCACGCGCGTCCGCCTTCCACGGCAAGATCATGTCCGGCGATCCGGATCGCGACCGCGGAATGGGGCCGATGCCCCGAGATGCGCAGGCACGTCGCATCGCCGCAATGAACCAGCCGTGCCTGCGACGACGACACCGCGTTCGCCGGCATCGCAACTAGCGCAAAGCCTAAGGAAAGCAGGAAAATCCTTGATGCGGCGCGAGTCTGAACGGGAATAGCCATCGATGCGGGATAGGCCGCGCTGCACTGCAGCGGAATTGGCAGTTTGACGTAGCGCGCCCGCCCCGGCGATCGCTTACGTTAAATGCCCCATGTCGGGTCGCTATTATTATCGCTTAGCATATTCGTAATACGCGAAGGGCTCACGCAAGCTGACGCAAGGGAAGGGTGTCGCGGGGAGGCGCACGGAATCAAAAAAGCAAAAGGGGGCATCAAGATGGCTGGACGTTTCTCCCGCACCGGGTTGCTGTGTGCGACCGCGCTCGCCAGCATTGCCGGCGCACCGGCTCTGGCCCAGGAGGCGCCCGCATCGGGGCAGGCCGCGTCCTCGAACCAGGCCAATGCCACCGCGAACGAGATCGTGGTGACGGGCAGCCGCCGGCGGACCACGCTGCAGGATGCGCCGATCAACATCAGCGCGATCTCCCAGCGGGCGATCGAGTCCCAGCGGCTCGACGATATCCGCTCGCTCGGATCGTTCACGCCGGGCGTCACGGTGGCGGATACCGGCCCGGCTTCCTCCGGCAACATCATCCTGCGCGGCATCGAATCGGGTGATACCAGCGTCGACGGGGCGAACAGCAACAATGCCGTTGGCGTCTATCTCGGCGAGGTGCCGCTCTATCTCGACTTCAAGCTGATCGACGTCAGCCGGGTGGAGGTGCTGCAGGGGCCGCAGGGCACGCTCTACGGTCTCGGCACGCTGGCCGGCGCGGTGCGCTATATCCCGAACCGTCCGGACACGGATCGCTTCTCGGTCGACCTGCACGGCCGCGGCTATGCGGAATCGCATTCGGACGATTTCGGCGCCGTCGGGGACGTCGCGGTCAACGTGCCGATCGTCAAGGATCACATCGCTTTCCGCACGGCGACGGGCTATTACGACAATGCCGGATTCATCGATTACAATTATCTGCTGAAGAATCCGGGTGTCTCCGATCCGCAGCCGGGCCGTGCCACCGAAGGCTCGACGGGATCGCTCGGTACGCCTGCCCAGCAGGGCGCCAATTTCACCCGCAAGTCCGATGTGAATTACGAGCACACCTTCACCACGCGCAATCAGTTGCTGCTCGAATATAATCCCAACATCAAGGCGTACCTGACCTACGCCCACCAGACGACCAAGACCGGAGGCCAGCAGGCCAATGGCGCGGGTGTGTTCGACACGGGAAAATATGAGGAGCCCAAGCGCTATCTCGAGCCGTTCGATCGCAAGTCGGACCTGTTCTCGGCCGAAGTCTACGTCAATCTCTTCGATATCGCGCAACTCGTGAGCACCACGGCCTACACCAAGCAGCACATGCACAGCGTGGAGGACAATACCGACCTGCTTCTCGATCTCGATTATGGTTACGAGGCGTTCCCCGATTTCTCGTCTTACGCGGTCAACAACCAGCGATATCGCCAGTTCGATCAGGAGGTCCGCCTCGTCTCGACCCATGGCGGCCCCTTCAACTGGGTGATCGGCGGCTTCTACAATCGCTTGAAATACCAGTCCGACCGGCATGAATACACGCCCGGCTACGCACAGTATGAAGGCATCGATCGTCCGGACAATCTCGAATATGTCTCCGCCGTCCGGAGCAAGACGGTCGAGAAGGCCGTCTATGGCGAGGGCACGCTCCATCTGACCAAGCGGCTGCAGGTGACCGGCGGCATACGCTACTTCAAATATGATGCGAGTGTCGCGGGCGGCTCTGCCCTGCCGCTATTTGGCACGCCGCCTTATCCTTCGGACACCATTCCCGCGACGAAGATCCGGACGGGAAGCACGGCCAAGGACGGTGTCGTCTGGAAGGCGAACACGTCCTACAAGTTCAGCGACAATCTGCTGGCTTACTTCACTTATTCCACCGGCTACCGCGTCGGCGGGGTCAATCGGGTGGTGCCGTGCGACCTGGCGACGCTGGATCCCACGAAACAAAATCTCTGCGCTCTGCCCAACGAACTCGTCTACGGCCCCGACAAGACGCGCAACATGGAAATCGGGCTGCGCGGCAGTCTGTTCGACAAGCGGCTCCAGTTCACGCTCGATGCCTATCATGTCGACTGGACGGGCGTGCAGGTGCCGAGCCAGACGGTCTATGGCGCGATCGGCATCACGGTGAACGGCGCCAATGCCGTTTCCAAGGGGTTCGACGCCCAGGCGACGCTCAGGATCACGCCGAACCTCAGCGTGACCGGCACCTATTCCTATGTCGATGCGCACCTGACCGAGGACGTCACCGGGCTCGTGGTGAGTCAGGGCGTCCGTTATGACGCTTTCTCCGGCGACAGGCTGCCGGGCTCCGCCAAGAATTCGGGCAGCGCGCAGCTCATCTACGATTATCCGCTCGATGGGGGCAGCAAGATCGAGGCGATGTGGGCTACCGTCTATCGCGGCAACATCTTCTCCCGTGTCGGCGATCGCGGCAATGGCGAGACCATTCCGCACTATATCACCCACAGCGCATCGCTGACCTACATCACCAAGCGGTTCGAGGTGGGGCTGTTCGCGGACAATCTGTTCGACAAATATGCGGTGACCGCGATCAGCAACGACATGTCGTCGTTCAACCAGGTCCGCACCGACGTGACCGAGCGTTATTACCAGCTCGGCGTGCTGACGCCACGTCGCGTCGGCATCGATTTCCGCATCCACTATTGAGCGGGGCGCGGGTCTGGACGAGGCGGGGGCATCCCGTGGCGTGCGCTACGTCATTCGGACACCTGTGTCGTTCGGCCCGCGCTCCTAGGGTGTAGCGGCAGGATGCCACCACGACCGGGGGGAGTGTCATGAAGAAGATCCTGTTCAGCTATGTGCAGCCGGTGATGGTCGCGGCAGTGCTGCTCTTCTGGGCGTTCGGCCCGGCGGCCTGGATCAAGGGCGACTGGTCGCTCACGGTGGCGACGTCGGTGACGACCCTGCTCGTGCTGGGGCTCGAATGGGTCAACGAGCGCCACGCCAGCTGGCGCCTGACGAAGATCGAATTCTTCACCGATCTCTTCTACGTGGTCCTGGGATCGACCGCGATTACGTGGGTCACGGACAAGCTGGCCGAAAATCCGCTGAAGGCCGTCAAGCATTCGCTGGGGCTCACCACCGAATGGGCCATGCATTGGCCCTTCGTCGCGCAGGTCGCGCTGGTCATCGTCCTGGTAGAATTCGGCCAATATTGGATGCACAGGCTGATGCACAACACGACGCCGTTCTGGCTGACGCACGCGCCGCATCATCATATCACCCAACTGAACGCGATGAAGGGCGCGGTCGGCAATCCGATCGAGCTGTTCCTGATCAGCCTCAGCGTGGTGTCGCTGTTCGATCTTCCGGTGGCGGCCGAATTCTGCGCGTTCAACATCCTCGCCGTGGTCTCCACCTTCGCGCATGCCAATACGCGCTGCGATCCGCCGCGCTGGTATGCGTTTCTCTTCACGACGATCGAGAATCACAGCCTGCACCATTCGGTGGCCTATGAAGATACGCGCTGCAATTATGCGAATTCGCTGATCCTGATCGACCGGATCTTCGGCACGTTCCGCGCGGGGGAATCGGAGATCGTCGGCCAGGACGAGCGCCGCCGCCTGTCCATCCGCGAGCAGTTCCTCTTCCCGTTCCAGCCCGTGATCGCCAAGATCCGGGCGCGCCGGGCCTATGCCGAGGTCCCGGCCAATTGAGGCAGGACAGGATGGCAATACGGCCACGGCATACCCTCGAACTTTCTGGAGCGCGGATCTTGCGGACTTTCTTGAAGAACAGCCTCGCCATCGCGGCGATGGCGGGATGGCCCGCGCTTTCGCCCGCCGGGGCCGCGGCGCCCAGCGAGCAGGTCCAGACCGTGCCGGGCTTCGCCGACTTCCTCGCCGTCGACGGAGCGTCGGTCTGGGCGACCAATGCCGGGCGGGTCGAGCGCTGGTCCGGGCAGGGCAAGCAGGCGGAGGTCGCCATGTCCCATCCGTGCGGCGCCATGGCGGTCGCGTTCGGATCGCTGTGGGTCGCCGACTGCAAGGAGCGGACGCTCAACCGGATCGATCTGCAAACCAGCCGGAAGACCGCCGTCATCGCGACCGGCATCGCCAATCCCAAGGGCGAACTGAACGTCGTGGCCGGCGCCGGATCGATCTGGGTGGCGAGCGACGGCAAGGGCGTCGTCGTCCGCGTCGATCCGGCCAGCAACCAGGTGACCGCCTCGATCGCGGTCGATCCGGGCACTTATTATCTCGCGTTCGGCCTGGGGTCGCTCTGGGCCGTCAGCGCCGTCCGGCAGAGCCTGCAGAAGATCGATCCGCAGACCAATACGGTCGTCCAGCGAACGGGGCTCGGCCGGGAGCCGGGTTTCCTCGTCGCCGGCGAAGGGGCGGTGTGGGTCCAGGAGCAGGGCGACGGCACGCTGGCGCGGATCGAGCCCGGGTCCGGGGCCATATCCGGCCGGGTGAAGATCGACGAGACGCTGAAATATGGCGACATCGACGCCGGCGGCGGGAAAGTGTGGCTGCGCACGACCGCCGGCCAGGCCTTCGTCGTGGTCGATCCCGGTACGCTCGCCATCAAGGCGCGCATCGGCAAGGCATCGGGCAGCGGCGCGCTGCGCTACACGCCGGATGGCGTGTGGACGACGGCGCACGACCTGCACACGCTGACGTGGTGGCCGGATCCCGCCGCGATCGGGAACTGAGGGGCCGACCCCCGGGCGCGCCGTCAGGGGGCGGGCCGGGGCGGAACCGGATAGACGATGAAGTCGGAATGCCGGTCGATCACGGGCGGAGCCTTCGCCGTCGCGACCGCTTTCCGCAATTCTTCGATCGAGGCGGCGGGAAGGGCGAGGCCGTGCTCGGACGGATGCGTCGCCGCCTTCATCGGATAATCCTGTCCGGGCGTGGTGGTCATCTCGATATGGGCGCCGAGCAGGGCGCGGATCAGATGGGTCCGGGCAAAGGCTTCCAGGCGGTCCGCGCTCGCCCGGAATGTATCGAACTGGTCCAGCGGAACGTAGAGCCGGCCCGGATAGAGCATGTCGCCGGAAAAGAGCAGGCGCGTGCGCGCATCGTAGACCATGATGTGCGCCGGCTGATGGCCGGGCGTCGGGACGATGTCGAGCACGCGCCCGCCAAGATCGTAATGGCCGACCCCGCGCGGCCAGTCGGTGATGCGGAAGAAGGCGGCGACGTCCTCCGGCTTGAGTCCCACCACCTCGGTATCCGGGCGATCGCGGAACTCCTCGTCGCCCGCATGATGATCGCCATGGCCGTGGGTGTGCGCCACGACGAGGGGAAGCGGGCGATGGCCGTGGCGCGTCTGCCAATCGGCGATCAGCCGATCGACGGTGGGCCGGATCCTGAGGCCGCCGGCACCGCTGTCCAGCAGCAGCACGCGCTCCTTCCCGAACAGCAGATACAGGAAGGGCGCTTCGAAATTCGTCTTCACGGACTGGCGGATGGCGAAGGTATCGGCGTCGATGCGCTGGACCTGGGTCTCGGGTTCGCTCGCCGTGGTGCCGTCGATCCAGTGCACGAAGCGGGGGCCGGGCGCACCGGGTATGGCCGCCGCGAGCAGGCATCCGGCGGAGAGGAGGAGGCCCGACCGACGCACCATGGAACGGTGGCCGGTCATGCGAAGCGAGGCGGCGCGTGTCATGCCGCCCGGATAAGGAATATTACTTGTTCTGGCAAAGGTAATACTGCCCATTGCCAGTGCCGGATCCCGCTGAACGGCCCGACGCCGCAAGCCCGATTCGATGCGGATCGACAGAAGCTTGCGGGCGATAAAGCAAATCTCCCGTGCAATCCCTATTCATTGGATAGACTATCATGCCCATGGAGTTTGGCATGGGATTTCGACACGGTTCGCAAGCAGGGGGTGGCACGGGTGGTCGGCGGCCGGTGGTCGGCGTGCTGTGCTGCAATCGCACGCTCGACGGGCGTGCGGCGCAGGCAGTGGCCAGCCGCTTCGTGGCGCCCGTCTCCGAGCATGCGGGGGTGACCGTGCTGCTGGTTCCGGCCGTTCCGGACGCGATCGACGTCATCGGCATCGCGCATCTGCTGGATGGGCTGCTGCTCACCGGGTCCTGCTCCAATCTCGAACCGAGCCGCTATGGCGGCGCGACGCTTCCGGAAGGGCAGGGACTCGATGCGCGCCGGGACGATGTCGCGCTGCGGCTGGCGTCGCAGATGATCGAGGCCGGCAAGCCGGTGTTCGGCATCTGCCGCGGCCTGCAGGAACTCAACGTCCTGTTCGGCGGGACGCTCAGCCCCGAAGTCGGGCCGAGCGGCCATTATCGCGCGGATGCCGGTTGCCTGTCGGACGACCTGTTCGAATTCCATCACGATATCGATGTGGTCGGCGCGGGGCCGCTCACCGATGCGATCGGTCGCGGCCGGCGCCGGGTCAATTCGGTCCACCAGCAGGGTATCGACCGGCTCGGCCGGGACCTGTCCGTCGAGGCGGTCGCGCCCGATGACGGCCTGATCGAGGCGGTGTGGGCCGAACCGTGCGGGGCGCCGGTGGTGGGCGTGCAATGGCATCCCGAATGGGACGTCGCGACCAATGCCGACAGCCGTGCCTTCTTCCGCCTGTTCGGCCAGGCTGCGGGAGCGCGGGCACTGGGCTGACAAGGCCATGATCTGATCATATCAGGCGTGGCCGACGCAAAAAAATTTCAGGGAATAACCTAAAAGGGGAATGAAGATGATTTCTAGTCGTGCGCTTATGCTTACCTCGGTGTTCGCCCTCGCGGGGGCCGGCGCCGCCATCGCCCAGACGGCGCCCGAACCCGCCGCCGCCGCGCCGTCGGCGGACGCCGCGAATCCGCCCGCGGAGATCGTCGTCACCGGCACCCGCGTCGCCGGCCGGTCCAAGCTGGATACGGCATCGCCGGTGGATGTCCTGAGCGGCACGGCGTTGCGGCGCCAGGGCACCACCGAACTCGGCGCCGCGCTGGCCGCGGTCGCTCCCTCGATCGATTTCCCGCGCGCGGCCGCCACCGACGCGACCGACGCGATCCGTCCCGCGACCCTGCGCGGCCTCTCGCCCGACGAGACGCTTGTCCTGGTCAACGGCGTGCGCGCCCACACGGCGGCGCTGCTCAACATCAACGGGTCGGTCGGGCGTGGCGCGGCGGCGGTCGATCTCAACACCATCCCCACGGTCGCGCTCGACACGATCGAAGTGCTGCGTGACGGCGCGTCGGCCCAATATGGCTCGGATGCGATCGCGGGCGTCATCAACCTACGCCTGCGCCAGGCGCGCTCGGGTGGCGGGGCCTCGGTCAATTACGGCTTCTACGACACCCAGGTCGACACCGCGAATTATGATCGCCACGTGACCGGCGAGCATACCATCAACGCATCCGCCTGGCAGGGCATCGGCTTTGGCGAGGATGGCTACATCACCATCTCCGGCGAATATCAGCGCCGCCTGCCGACCAGCCGTGGCGATCTCGACATGCGCACGACGCCGCCGTCCTTCGACTCCCGCTTCGGCGATCCGGACGTGAAGCAGTATAGCGGCTGGGTGAACTTCGGTTCCTCGCTGACCGACACTTGGAAGCTCTACGGCTGGGTCGGCTATCAGTATCGCGATTCCACCTCGGCGGCGTTCCCGCGCGTGGGGGCGGCCACGGCCATTCCGGCACGTGCCGCGACCGATACATCGCCGGCGACCGCCGCCGTCACGGTCGGCGCGCTCTATCCCGAATATGCGAACGGCTTCCTGCCGCTGATCAACTCGCATTCGAAGGACCTGAACTCCGCGCTCGGCGTGAAGGGCGATGTCGGCGAATGGTCGGTCGACGCGAATATCAGCTACGGCCGCAACCGGATCGACTTCCGCACCCAGGATTCGGCCAATTACAGTCTGGGCGCCGATAGCCCGCGCGATTTCTACGACGGCGCGCTGGTATACGACCAGCTCGTCGGCGGCGTGGACGTCACCCGCAAATTCGATGTCTTCCAGTCGCTCAACGTCGCTTTCGGCGCCGAGGCGCGGCGCGAGGGCTTCCAGGAGAAAGCCGGCGATCCGGCCTCCTACGAGGTTGGCCCGTTCGCCCTGAATGGCTTCACGGCGGCGCCCGGCGCGCAGGGGTTCAACGGTTTCTCGACGGCCAATGTGGTGTCTCGCCATCGCGAGGCAGTTTCCGCCTATCTCGATCTAGAGGCGCAGGTGACCGACAAGTTGCTGCTGGGCCTGGCCGGGCGCGGCGAGCATTATTCCGATTTCGGCACGACCGGCACCGGCAAATTCTCGGCCCGCTACGATTTCTCGCCGCATTTCGCGCTGCGTGGCACGGCCTCGACCGGCTTCCGCGCGCCGTCGCTTCAGCAGCAATATTTCACATCGATCACCCCGCAGATCCTGTCCAACGGCCAGCCGCCGGTGCAGACCGGCACCTATCCGTCGACGAGTGCCATCGGCACTTTGCTGGGCGGCAAGGCGCTCCAGCCGGAAAAATCGACCAATCTCTCGGTCGGCACGGTGATCCGCTTCGGCGGGTTCGATCTCACCGTCGATGCCTATCGCATCCACATCCGCGACCAGCTCGGCCTGTCGGAGAATATCAGCGCCAGTGCGATCAGCGATCCGGCCATCACGGCCGCGCTCAATGCGGCCCACGTCACCGCGGCGCGCTTTTTCATCAATGGCCTGGCCTCCACCGCCAAGGGCATCGACGCGGTGGCCCATTATCGCCTGAAGACCCAAGCCGTCGGCACCTTCGACTTCACGGTCGCGGGCAACATCAACAAGATCGACGTGACGCGCGTGCCGACCAACACCGCCGCGCTCAACCCGGCGCCGACCCTGTTCGCGCGCAGCCGCATCCTGACGCTGGAGGACGGCACGCCGGGCGAGAAGGTGACGGGCACGATCGACTGGTCGTCGGGCGTGCTGGGCGCCACCGCCCGCGTCACCTATTACGGCAACGTCACGCAGCCCGGCACGACAGCGACAGTGGTCGTCGGCGGGCAGACACTCACCAACGACCTGCAGACCGGCAAGAAGGCGATCTCGGACTTCGAGTTGCGCTACCAGCCCAAGACCGGGCCGCAGATCGCGCTGGGCGTCAGCAACCTGTTCGACATCTATCCCAAGGCCTCCCCGACCTATCTGATCTCGAGCGGGGTGAACGCTTATCCTTATTACTCGCCGTGGGGATTCAACGGGCGCTATCTCTACGTCCGTGCCGGCGTGAACTGGTGATGTGAGAAACGGGGCGGAGCGTGGCTCCGCCCCACGATGATGAAGGGGGAGCGGAAGATGACGATGCGTGCGATGGGGGCCGGCCTGATCGCCCTCCTGCTCATGGCGCAGCCGGTGGCGGCCGCCGTCAGCCTGCTCAACGTGAGCTATGACCCGACGCGCGAGCTTTATGCCCAGGTCAACAAGGCATTCGCCGCGCAATGGAAGGCGAAGACCGGAGAGGACATCACCGTCCAGCAGTCGCACGGCGGATCGGGTGCCCAGGCGCGCTCGGTGATCGAGGGCCTGCCGGCCGATGTCGTGACGCTGGCCCTGGCGGACGATATCGACCGGATCGCGGCGAAGGGCCTGATCGCGCCGAACTGGCAGAAGCGCCTGCCGCTCAATTCGACGCCTTATTATTCGACGATCGTGTTCCTCGTCCGCAAGGGCAATCCGAAGGGCATCCACGACTGGGGGGACGTGGTGAAGCCCGGGGTCGGCGTCGTCACGCCCAATCCCAAGACCGGGGGCGCGCCGCGCTGGGCCTATCTCGCGGCCTGGGGCTATGCGAGCAAGGCCTTGGGCGCGGCCAAGGCCCGCGATTTCGTCAAGCGGCTGTACCAGAATGTCGTCGTGCTCGATTCCGGCTCGCGCGGATCGACCACGACCTTCATCCAGCGCGGCCAGGGCGACGTGCTGCTGACCTGGGAGAATGAGGCGCTGCTCGCGCAGAAGGAAGCCCCGGCCGGCGCCTATGAGATCGTCTATCCCTCGGTCTCGATCCTGGCCGAGCCCTCCGTGGCGGTGGTCGACAAGAATGTCGCGGAGCATGGCACGCAGCGCCAGGCCGAGGCCTATCTGCGGTTCCTCTACACCCCGGTCGCGCAGGATATCGAGGCCCGCAACTTCTACCGTCCGCGCAACCCGCAGGTCGCCAAGCGCTACGAAAATCAGTTCCCGCCGCTCAAGCTGTTCACGATCGAGCGGAATTTCGGTGGCTGGGCGCGCGCGCAGAAGGTGCATTTCGCGGATGGCGGGGCGTTCGACCAGATCATGGCGGAGGGCCGGCGCTGAGCCGGGACGAGCGGATGAGCGACGACGACGTGCCCGTGATCGACGGGCAATATTGGGACATCGATGCGCTGTCGCGCGATCTGCGCGCGGCGCGGGACGATTGGCGGGCGGCGCATCGCAACCATGGCGAGCATGGCGATGTCGGCTTCCCGTCGCGCGTGCGGCTGGAGAAGATCGTCGCCGCCTTGTGCGGCGCGCTCTTCCCGCTGCGCCTGGGGCCGAGCTTCGTGCGCTCGCACAACGAGGAGGCTTTCGTCGCCGAGACGCTCCAGACCGTGCTCAGCCGCCTCTACGGCCAGATCCGGCTGGAACTCGGCTATTCCCGGCCGGAGATCGGGGCGGATGCGCAGGAGCGCGAGGCTGCGCGCATCATCGGCGGCTTCGCCGCCTCGCTGCCCGGCCTGCGCCGCCTGCTCGATCGCGATGTCGAGGCGGCCTATGCCGGCGATCCCGCCGCGCGCAGCGTCGACGAGGTGCTGCTCTGCTATCCCGGCGTGCTGGCCATCATCCACCACCGGCTGGCGCACCGGCTCTACGACCTCGGCGCGCCGCTGGTCGCGCGGATCACGTCGGAGATCGCGCATGCCGAGACGGGGATCGACATCCATCCCGGTGCCCGGATCGGATCGAGCTTCTTCATCGATCATGGCAGCGGCGTGGTGATCGGCGAGACCGCGATCATCGGCGACCGCGTGCGGCTCTACCAGGCGGTGACGCTCGGCGCGCGCAGCTTTCCCTCGGAGACGACCGGCGCGCTGACCAAGGGGCTGGAACGGCACCCGATCGTCGAGGACGATGTCGTCATCTATGCCGGCGCCACCATCCTCGGGCGCGTGACGATCGGGACGGGGGCGGTGATCGGCGGCAATGTCTGGCTGACCGAGAGCGTGCCACCGGGCAGCGTCATCCACCAGGCCTTCGCCGAGCGCGAGGCGGCGGGCACGGCGCAATTGCCGAGCGGCCATATCAACCTGGCGGCCGCGGAAATCTGACGGAGGCGGCGCCGGGCACTTGGCCGTCGACAACGCCGATGGCGCTGATAGCAACGCTCGCGCGGGTGAAACGAAAAGCTGTGCGGATAATTCCCTATCTTGTGGATAGAGAATAAGCGCATCGCACGACGACAGGGATGCGAAACCCATGCGTCGCGCGACACGGAATCCAAGGGGGAAGACCATGAAGTTCCATATCGCCTCGCTGCCGCTCGTCACGGCGGCCATGCTGCTTGCCGGCGCCGCGCAGGCCGCGACCACCGACGCGCCCGATACGACTGCCGCCCAGCCCGGCGAGATCATCGTCACCGCCCAGCATCGCCAGCAGTCGGTGCAGGATGTCGGCATCGCCATCTCGGTGATCGACGGGGCCGAACTGGCGAAGCGCGGCGTCGGTAACGTCAACCAGCTCGAATATCAGACGCCGAGCCTGGAGGTCACGCCGGCCTTCGGCGGAGGCCAGCCGCAATTCCGGCTGCGCGGCGTGGGCTTCGAGGATTATGCCTCGAACAATACGCCCACCGTCGGCATCTATGTCGACGACGTCGCCTATCCGGTGCCGATCATGACGCAGGGCGTGTTGTTCGACGTCGCCCGCGTCGAGGTGCTGCGTGGTCCGCAGGGCACGCTCTATGGCCGCAACACCACCGGCGGCGCGATCAACTTCGTCACCAACAAGCCGACCGCCACCACCACCGCCGGCATCGACGCCGAATATGGCCGCTTCGGCACCGCGCGGATCGAAGGCTATGTCTCCGGCCCGCTCACCGACACGCTGAAGATCCGCCTGTCGGGCGTCACCGAGCAGGGCGGCGCCTTCCAGTATAACCGGGTCACCGGCCAGTCGCTGGGCAAGGCGGACCGGCTGTTCGGGCGCGGCATCCTCGAATGGACGCCGTCGCCGGGCGTCGACGTGACGCTGAACGTCCATGGCGGGCGCGACAAGTCCGAGAATACCGGCCTCTATCTGTTCAACGATTTCCCGACCCAGGGCTATGGCACCGCGCCGTCGCCGCTGGTGATCCCGGCCGATACCGATCACCGTGCGACGGGCTGGGGCTTCGATCCGGCCTTCTCGAACGCCGCGGGTTTCGGGCCGAACGCCAAGCCGCAGCGGCATAACAACAGCCACGGCGCGAGCCTGAATGCCGGCGTCGATCTCGGCGATGCCGTCCGGCTCACCAGCATCACCGCCTACGACAAGCTGATCCGCCGCGAACTCAACGACTGGGATTCGTCGGCGAGCCACGAGTCCGACACCTTCTGGCATTCGCGGGTGCAGGTCTTCTCGCAGGAATTGCGCCTCGCCCCCGTCCATGCCGACCGGCTGACCTGGGTGGCGGGTGCCTATTATAGCTGGCAGAAGCTGCAGGAGCTGTTCCGCACCGATTTCAGCCAGAGCCTCGGCTTCATCACCGACACCAGCTACACCCAGCGCGCGCAGTCGATCAGCGGCTTCGGCCAGGCCGAATACAAGCTGACCGACAAGTGGACGGTGATCGGCGGCATCCGCTTCGAGCATGAGCGCCGCACCTTGCGCGATTTCTACACCGCGATCGGCGGCACGCCGACCTTCACCGACGGCGACCGCAACCAGTCGACCAACAAGGCGACCGGCAAGGTCGAGGTGGAATATCACGTCACCCCGACAACCTTGCTCTACGTGTCCGCCAGCAAGGGCGTGAAATCGGGCGGCTTCACCACCTACAATTCGCCGCAGGCCGACCAGATCGACGCCTTCAAGCCCGAGACGCTCTATGCCTATGAAGCCGGCTTCAAGACCGAGCTGGCGCGCAGGCTGACGCTCAACGGTGCCGGCTTCTATTACGATTATCACAACCAGCAGGTGCTGGGCGTGGTGGTCGATCCCCAGAATGGCGCGATCGGCCGGATCACCAACGCGCCGCGCTCGCGCATCTACGGCGGCGAGCTGGAGCTGGCCTACACGCCGGTCGAGGGGCTGAGATTCACCCAGTCGCTCGGCTACAAAGGCGGCCAGTATGTCCGCTATACCGACATCGATTCCACCAGCGTCCACAAGGATGCGAGCGGCGTCTATGTCGGCACCGGCGTGAACTTCGCCGGCAAGCGCCTGCCCTTCACCCACTGGAGCTATCAGGGATCGGCCGACTACACCGTCCCGCTGGGCGACTATGCGATCGAGGCGCAGGCCGATTACAGCTATCGCGATGCGCAACCGTCCTTCCTGGGGCCGGTGTTCGATGTGAAGGGCTATTGGCTTGCCAATGCCACGCTGACCTTCAAGCCGAAGGAGGGCAACTGGTATATCGGCGTTTATGGGCGCAATCTCTTCAACCAGCATTATGATCTGGTCCGCAACTATTTCCTCCCCAATGCGGAGATCGCCCAGCCGGGCCGCCCGGTCACCTACGGCGTCCGCCTCGGCTTCAAGCTCTAGGAGCGCATGATGCGGACTCTCGCCTTGATCCTCGCCGGGCTGTTCCTGCTGCTGGTGGTCGTCGGCCTCGGCGGCTGGCTCTACCTGCGCGCGCCGGACATCCCGGCCGCCGAGCTGGCGCAACGCTATGGCCGGCCCAATTCGCATCATGCCGATGTCGGCGACGGCGTCCGCCTCCATTATCTGGAGAGCGGTGCCGCCGGTGCGCCGCCGGTGCTGCTGATCCACGGCTTCGGCGACAACAGCTTCTCGTGGGATGGCTGGACCAGGGTGCTGGCGCCGCACTATCACGTCATCGCGGTCGATCTGCCGGGCCACGGGCTGAGCCAGGCGCCGGCGGACTTCACCGCCGACCCCGGCCGCTATGCCGACGTCATCGATGCCTTCCTCGGCAAGATCGGCCTGTCCCATGTCGCGGTGGCGGGCAATTCGCTGGGCGGCGGGGTCGCGTGGCAGCTCGCCGTGCGCCACCCGGACAAGGTCGGGCGCCTGATCCTCGTCGATGCCGCCGGCTGGCCGAGCGAGACGCTCAAGAAGCCGCCGCTCGCCTTCCGCATCATGCAGTACAAGGCCGGGCGCGACCTGCTCGCCTCGATCGACAACACGCCGCTGATCCGGCAGGGGCTGGCCGCCGACGTGGTGGACAAGTCAGTGCTCACCGAGCCCTTCATCAAGCGCTGGGCCGATCTCCAGCGCTATCCGGGCCATCGCCCGATCCTGATGTCGCTGCGCCCCGGCGCCATCGCCGCCTCGAAGGAGACGCTGGCGCCGATCAAGGTGCCGACCCTGATCCTGTGGGGCGGGGAGGATCATATCATCGATCCCGCCAGCGCGAAGAAGTTCGCCGATGCGATTCCCGGATCGGAGCTGATCGTCTATCCCAAGGTGGGGCATCTGCCCCAGCTGGAAGCGTCGGATCGATCGGCGGCGGATGTCGCCGCCTTCCTGGCGCGCCACCGGGAGTAGGCATGGCGCAGGACCTGTGGGGGAATGCGATCAGTGGCGGGGACGATCCGGCGCTCGTCGAGGCGATCGATGCCTTTGCCGGCGGCCTCGTCGCCTATGAGACGCGGGCGGTGTCGATCCTCGATGCCGCCGGGCATTTCCCTGCGCATCCGCTGGTCCAGGCTTATGCCGGCATCCTCCATCTGCTCGCCGAGGCGAACGGGGCGGAGCAGGGCGCGCGTCCCTTCCTCGTCCGCGCCGAGGCCTCGGCGGAGTCGGCCCACCCGCGCGAACGGCGGATGGTGGAGGCGTTGGATCGCTGGATCGAGGGCGATATCGATGGGACGATCGCCGTCCTGCAGGCCCTGTTGGCGGAGCATCCCCGCGATCTCTGCGCGCTGAAGCTGCTGCACTATCATCTGTTCAACCGGGGTGATTTCCCGGCCCTGCTGAAAAGTGCCCGCGCCTCGGCCGAGGCGGCGCCCGAACTGTGGCCGGTGCACGGCATGGCCGCCTTCGGCTATGAACAACTCCACCTGCTCGACGAGGCCGAGCGGGCGGCGTGGCAGGGGCTCTCGCTGTGGCCCACCGATCCCTGGGCGCAGCATGCGCTCGCCCATGTGCTGCTGACGCAGGGGCGCATCGATGAGGGCATCGCCTTTCTCGAAGGCGCGCGGGCGCATTGGGTGGGGCTCAACTCGTTCATGCTCACCCATCTCTGGTGGCATTGCGCGCTCTTCTACCTGAGCGCCGGCCGCGCGGACGATGCGCTCGCCGCTTATGACCGGCAGGTCTGGGGCGTCGCGAAGGAATATTCGCAGGACCAGGTCGGCGCGGTCTCGCTGCTCACCCAGCTGGAGCTGGCGGGCGTCGATGTCGGCGATCGCTGGGCCGAGCTGGCGGAATGGCTCGCGGTGCGGGCGGACGACGTGCTGCAGCCGTTCCTGACGGCGCAATATCTCTACGGCCTCGCGCGTGCGGGCCGGCCGGAGGCGGACCGGCTTCTGGCGGCGATCGAGGCGACGGCGGCCGCGGATCGGCAGGATTGTGCCGTCTGGGCGCAGGCCGCGTTGCCGCTGGCACGCGGCCTCGTCGCGCATGCCCGGGAAGACTTCGCCATCGCGGCGGATCGGATCGAGGAGGCGCTGCCCCGCCTGATCCGGCTCGGCGGCAGCCATGCCCAGCGCGATCTGTTCGACCAGATCCTGCTGGATGCCCGCATTCGCGCCGGGCGGCTGATCGAGGCGCAGCAGATGCTGGAGCAGCGCCGCGCGCACGATCCCGAGGGCGTGCCGCTCAACCGCCGGCTGGCGGCGGTGTATCGCGCGCTTGGGCTGGATGCGGAGGCCGGGGCGGCCGAGGCGCGCGTGCGCGAACGGCTGGCGCGATGACCCGTCTGCTCGGGCGGCTGCTGATCGCCCTGCTGATCCTGTTGCCGGCGCCGCTCTTCGCCCATGCCGGGCTGGTGGTGGCCCTGCAGCTGGAGCCGCCCAATCTCGATCCCACCTCGGGCGCGGCGATCGCGATCGACGAGGTCACCTACGGCAGCATCTTCGAGAGCCTCGTCCGGCTGGATGCGCAGGGCCAGCCGAAGCCGTGGCTGGCGGCCGGCTGGACGGTCTCGCCCGATGGGCTGACCTATGATTTCCGCCTCCGCGGCGGCGTGCGCTTTTCGGACGGCACGTCCTTCGACGCGAAGACCGCCGCCTTCAGCCTCACCCGCATCGCGGCACCGGGATCGACCAATGCGCAGGCCACCGCCTTCGCGGCGATGGCGCGCGCGGAGGCGACGGGGCCACTCGCGCTCCGGGTGACGCTCCGGCGGCCCGACGCCGATTTCCTGCGCCTGCTGAGCTATGGCGACGCGGTAATGGTGTCGCCGCGTTCGGCTGCGGGGCTCGCCACCAGCCCGGTCGGCACCGGTCCTTATGCGCTTTCAAGCTGGCGGCGGGGCGACGAGATCGTGCTGGCGCGCGTTCCGCATTACTGGGGCGTTCCGGCCCGCGAGCCGCGCCTGAGCTTCCGCTTCGTCGCCGATGCGAGCGCCGCTTATGCCGCCGTGAAGGCGCACGACATCGACATCTTTCCCGATTTCCCCGCGCCGGAAACGCTTGCCCAGCTCCACGCCGATCCCTCGCTCAAGGTCGTGATCGGGCCGACCGAGGGGCAGGTGATCCTCGCCTTCAACCAGCGTTCCGGTCCGCTCGCCGATCTGCGCGTGCGCCGTGCGATCAGCTATGCGCTGGACCGTCACGCGATCATCGATGGCGCGATGTACGGCTACGGCACGCCGATCGGCAGCCATTTCGCCCCGCAGGATCCCGATTATCTCGATCTCACCGGCCGCTATCCGCATGACCTCGCCGCCGCGCGCCGACTGCTGGCGGAGGCCGGCTATGGCAACGGCCTGTCGCTGTCGCTCAAGCTGCCGCCACCGCCTTATGCCCGGCGCAGCGGCGAGATCGTCGCGGCACAACTGGCGGCGGTCGGCATCCATGTCGCGATCCGCAACGTGGAGTGGGCGCAATGGTTGGACGAGGTCTATGCCCGCCACGCCTTCGACCTGACCATCATCAACCATGCCGAGCCCTATGATTACGACATATACGGCCGGCCGGATTATTATTTCGGCTATCACAGCGCGATCGTGTCGGGCCTGCTCGACCGGCTGAAGGCGACCGCCGATCCGGGGATGCGGCACGGCCTGCTGCAGGATCTCCAGCGCCAGTTGGCGGACGATGCGGCGAACGGCTTCCTGTTCGAATTCCCCCGCCTGGGAGTGCAGGACGCGCGGTTGCAGGACGGCTGGGTGAACACGCCGAACGAGGCGATCGACCTCGCCACCGCGCACCTTCCGGGCGACGCGGCGGCGGATGGCACGACCGCGACCGGAGGCGATGCGCGGGTGGCCGGCTGGATCGGGCTCGTGCTGCTGGGCGCGGCTCTCGTCGCGCTGGCTCGCTGGCTCGGGCCGGCGGCATTGGCGAAACGGCTGGGCGTGCTGGCGGGCACGCTGCTGGTCGCGACCGCGTTGATCTTCCTGCTCGTCCAGATCGCGCCCGGCGATCCGGCCGCCTATATGATGGGGCTCGATGCCAGCCCGCAGGCGGTCGCCGCGCTGCATGCCGAGCTCGGCCTCGAAGGGCCGCCGCTGGCGCGCTATCTCGGCTGGCTGGGCGGCATGCTCCATGGCGATTTCGGGCTGAGCTACACCTATCGCGTGCCGGTGGCGGGGCTGCTCGCCGATCGCCTGGCGGTGTCGCTGCCGCTGGCCCTGCTGGCGACCCTGCTCTCGATCCTGGTCGGGGTTCCGGCCGGCTATGCCTCGGCGGCGGGGCGCGGGCGGGCGGTGGACCGGTGGCTCGGCTGGGCGGCGCGGATCGGCATCGCGATCCCGAGCTTCTGGCTCGCCATCCTGCTCGTGCTGCTCTTCTCGGCGACATTGCGCTGGTTCGTCTCGGGCGGCTTTCCGGGCTGGGCGGCGGGCGTCGGTCCGGCGCTCTCGGCGCTGGTGCTGCCGGTGGTGGCGCTGGGCGTGCCGCAGGCCGCGATCCTGGCGCGCGTCACCCGGTCCGCGCTGATCGAGGCGATGGCGCAGGATTATGTCCGTACCGCGCGCGCCAAGGGAGCGAGCCGCCGCCGCGCGCTGATCCGCCACGCGCTGCCCAACGCGCTGGGGCCGGTGATCACCATCCTGGGTCTGCAGGTGCCCTTCCTGCTGGCGGGCAGCGCGATCGTCGAGACGGTCTTCTTCCTGCCCGGCCTGGGGCGGCTGGTGCTGCAGGCGATCGCCCAGCGCGACCTGATCGTCGTGCAGGCGGTGGTGGCGCTGATGGTCGCGGCGACGATCGTTGCCAGCTTCGCCGCCGACATCGCGCTCGTCGCGCTCGATCCCCGGTTGCGGAGGGCGCGGTGAGGGCGATCGTCATCGGCGGGGCGTTGATCGCCCTCGCGGCCGGCGTGGCTTTGCTGTCGCTGCTCTGGACGCCCTATGACGTCACCGCCGTGGATGTCGCGCGGAAGCTGCTGCCGATCTCCGCCGCGCATCCGCTGGGGACGGACCAGCTGGGGCGCGACCTGCTCTCGATGATCATGGCGGGCGCGCAGGTGTCGCTCGCCGTCTCGCTGCTCGCGGTGGCGACGGCGCTGGCGGTGGGCGTGCCGCTGGGCCTCGCGGCGGCCGCGCTGGGCGGCTGGGCAGACGAGGCGGTGATGCGGAGCGGCGACGTGCTGTTCGCCTTCCCTTCGTTGCTGCTCGCCATCCTGCTCGCGGCGGTGCTGGGGCCGGGCGCCGCCAATGCGGTGCTGGCGATCGCCTTGTTCAACGTGCCGGTCTTCGCGCGCGTGGCGCGCGGTGCGGCCATGGGATTGTGGCGGCGCGACTTCATCGCCGCGGCGCGGCTCGCGGGGAAAAGCCGGGCCGCCATCTCGATCGAGCATGTCCTGCCCAATATCGCCGCGATCCTCGGCGTGCAGGCGACCATCCAGCTGTCGCTCGCCTTGCTGGCCGAGGCGGGCCTCTCCTATGTCGGCCTCGGCGTGCAGCCGCCCGCGCCGAGCTGGGGCCGGATGCTGGCCGAGGCGCAGACGCTGATCGGTACCGCGCCGCGCCTCGCCATCGTGCCGGGCTGCGCGATTTTGCTGGTGGTGCTGGGATTCGCGCTGCTCGGCGACGGCTTGCGCGATCGCATGGATCCGCGCGGATGAGCCTGCTGTCCATCGAGGGGCTGACGGTCGCCTATGGCGGGCAGGTGGCGGTGCGCGACGTGTCGCTCGCCGTGGCACCGGGCGAGATCATTGCGCTGGTCGGCGAGTCCGGCTCGGGCAAGTCGACCGTGGCGCTTGCCGCAATGGGGCTGCTGCCGGGCAGCGCGACGACGGGCGGCCGCATCACCGTCGCCGGGCAGGCACTGGACAGGCTCGGGCCGCGCGATCTCGACCGGCTGCGCGGGCGCACCGTCTCGATGATCTTCCAGGAGCCGCTGACCGCGCTCAACCCCGCGATGCGGATCGGCGCGCAGGTGGCCGAGGCGATCCGCCTCCACGGGCGCGTTAGCCGCCGCGAGGCCGATGCCCGCGCCGGGGAGGTGCTGGCGCGTGTCGGCCTGCCCGCCGAGGTGGCGCCACCGTCGCGCTATCCGCACGAACTGTCCGGCGGGCAGCGCCAGCGCGTCGCCATCGCCATCGCGATCGCCGCCGGGCCGGATTTGCTCATCGCCGACGAGCCGACCACCGCGCTCGACGTCACGACCCAGGCGCACGTCCTCGCCTTGTTGCGCCGGCTGGTGGCGGAGGACGGGATGGGATTGCTGCTGGTCAGCCACGATCTCGCGGTGGTGGCCGGCATGGCGGATCGCATCTTCGTCATGAAGGATGGCGCGCTGGTGGAGGAGGGGCCGGCCGCCGGGCTGCTCGCCGATCCCCGCCAGCCCTACACGCGCACCCTGGTGGCCAGCGCGCGCCACAGGCCCGCCCGCGCGGCGCCGCCGGAGAGTGCGCCGCTGCTGGAGGTGTGCGGAGTCAGCCGCCGCCATGGCGCGCTGCTGGCGGTGGACGATGCCAGCTTCACCGTCGGGCGCGGCGAGACGGTCGGGCTTGTCGGCGAATCCGGTTCGGGCAAGACAACCCTGCTGCGTACCATCCTCGCGCTCGATCCGCCGCAGGCCGGCGACGTGCTGCTCGGCGGGGAATCGATCGTGCAGGCACGCGGCGCGGCGCTGCGGCGCCTGCGACGGAACGTGCAGGCGGTGTTCCAGGATCCGGGCGGCAGCCTCGATCCGCGCCACCGCGTCGAGCGCATCGTCGCCGAACCGCTGCATTTGCTCGACCAGCGGATCGATCCCGCCGAACGCCGCCGCCGGGTCGAGCAGGCGCTGGGGCAGGTCGGCCTCTCCGGTGCCGACGCGGATCGCTTTCCGCACCAGTTTTCCGGTGGCCAGCGCCAGCGCATCGCCATCGCCCGCGCGCTGATCGTCGAGCCCGCGCTGGTGGTGCTGGACGAGGCTGTCTCGGCGCTGGACGTTTCGGTGCGCGCCGGCATCCTCGATCTGCTGGCCGATCTCTCCGCGCGGCTCGGCCTGTCCTATCTGTTCGTCAGCCACGATCTCGCGATGATGCGGCATGTCGCGGATCGGCTGGTGGTGCTGCGCAAGGGCCGGATCGTCGAGCAGGGGCGCACCGCCGATATCCTCGCCAGGCCGGCCCATGCCTATACCGCCGAACTGCTCGCGGCGACGCCGGATCTCGACGCCGCGCTTGCCAGGCGCGCCGCCGCTCAGGCGTGATGCACGGCCCGCGCGATGGCGCGGGCGAGGCAGTCGGCGGCGGCCGAGCCGATGCAGGCGATGGCGCGCTGGCGCCCGCCATCCTGGGGCAGCGCGACGGCGCCGCTGGCGAGCGTGAAGACGAGATCGCCGTCGAAGGGCATGTGCGCGGGGCGCACGGCGCGGGCAATGCCGTCCTGCGCCATGATCGCCACGCGCTTGGCCTCGGCCTTGGAGAGCGCGGCGCTGGTCGCGATCACGGCCAGCGTGGTGTTGGCGCCGGGCGAGAGGCGGCCCAGTCCGGCGAGGCGGCCCTCCTCCGGCATCGGATCGCGGGCATGGACAGGGCCTTGCGGGAAGCGCCCGCCATATTCGCCGTCGATCTCGAACGGCCATGCCCAATAGACGTCGGTGCCGGGCATCAGCACCGACCCCACCGGGTTCGCCGCGACCAGCGCGCCGACGATCAGCCCGCTGCCGAGATCGAGCGAGGCGGAGCCGATGCCGCCCTTGATATGGCCGGCCATCGCGCCGCGCCCCGCGCCGACCGAGCCCAGCGCGAAATCCTCTGATGCCGCCTCCACCGAGGCCAGGCCGAGCGCGCGATAGGGTGGGTCCTCGCCCCAATCCTTGTCGCCCCGCGCGAGATCGTGGAGCACCGCGCCGGGCACGATGGGGATGGCATGGCCTTCGGGGCGCAGTTTCAGCCCGGTGCCGCGCGCCGACAGCCGGGCGACCACGCCATCCGCCGCCGCCAGCCCGAAGACCGATCCGCCGGAAAGGACGACGGCATGGATGCCAGAGACCAGATTCTCGGGCGCCAGCGTCTCGGTCTCGCGCACGCCGGGGCCGCCGCCGCGCACGTCCACCGCCGCGACCCACGGGGCATCGCACAGCAGGGTGGTGACGCCGGTCTCGGCATGCTCGTCGGTGGCATGGCCGACGCGCAGGCCGGGCACGTCGGTGATCAGGTTGCGGGGGCCGGGTTTCAGCATGTCGGTTCCGTCCAGGGGCGGGGCCAGGGGCGCTGGGCCGGGCGCATCGCCTCGTAGGCGGCGGCGAGGCGCAGCACGCCGAGATCGTCGAAGCGCCGGCCGGTGATCTGCAAGCCGATCGGGAGGCCGGCGGCGGTATAGCCGCAATTGATCGATGCGGACGGCTGCTGAGTCATGTTGGCGCCGACGGTGAAGGCGATATGCTCGAACGGGCGCGCGGGATCGTTGACCGGGCTCGCCCAATCGGCGGGAAAGGCCGGCACCGGCGCGACCGGGGACAGCCAGAAATCATAGCCTTCGAAGGCCCGCAGGCCGGCGTCCTGAATGCGGATGATCTGGTCGAATCCGGTATAGACGGAGAGGCCGTCATAATCGCGCGCCGCCTCCACCCACGCCCGGATATAGGGGAGGATCAGCGCATAGCGTTCGGGCGGCAGGTGGCGGGTCTCGTCGAGGAAGCGCGTGCGCCAGAAGCGATCGAGCCCGTCGAGCATCGCGCGGGTCAGATAGGGCGCCACCGGCTCGACGATCGCGCCGGCGGATTCGAAGGCCCGTGCCGCCTCGGCCACCGCCGCCGCGACTTCGGGCTCGACCGGCAGGCCGCAGCCGGGCTCCATCTGCAGCCCGATGCGCAGGCCGTTCAGATCGATGTCGAGCGCGCGCCAGTCGATCTCGGCGGGCGGCAGGCTCATGTAATCGCGGCTGTCCGGCCGAGCGAGCGCGGCCATCATCAGCGCGCTGTCCGCGACGGTTCGCGTCATCGGCCCGGCGACGCGGCCGATATAGGGGGGATCGATCGGCACCCGCCCGAAGCTGGGCTTGAGCGCGAAGATGCCGCACCAGCCCGCCGGCAGCCGCACCGATCCGCCGATATCGGTGCCGAGATGCAGCGGGCCGTAGCCGGCCGCCGCCGCCGATCCCGCGCCCGCGCTCGATCCGCCGGGCGTGAGGCGGGTGTCCCACGGATTGCGCGCCAATGCGTGAAAGCTCGACAGGCCGGACGAGAGCATGCCGTAATCGGGGTTGGTCGTCTTGGCGAAGGGGATTGCGCCGGCTTCGCGCAGGCGCTGCACGGGCGGCGCATCGCGCGGCTGGGGCGTCATGTCGCCGGCCGCCGATCCGATCGGCTTGGCCACGCCCTCGGTGGCGATCAACTCCTTGATCGTGACCGGCACGCCATCCAGCGGCCCGACGGGTTCGCCATGGCGCCACCGCTCCTCGGACGCCGCGGCTTCCGCCCGCGCCCGGGCGAAATCGCAGGACCAGAGCGCGCAGAGCAGGGAATCCGCCTGCTCGACCCGCGCCTGGATCGCGGCGATCACCTCCACCGGCGAGATCGATCGCGATCGATATCTGTCGAGCAGGTCGATCGCCGTGAGAGTGGCCAGGTCGGTCATGGCGCCGGCATAGGAAAAGGTCGGCGCCGGCGCCAGCCGCGCGGGTGATGGGTGCCCATTTTCTCGAAGGTCGGCTGCCGTTCCGTCCTGAATGCGCGAATGGTATCCGATTTTGGATTGTCGAATCAGATGTTACATCATATCATACACTGGCAAAACCGATCAGGGCGTCGACGCCCCAAAAAGGCGGGTGATGAAGGGCAGTGTGTTTCACGGCGGAGATCGGGGCAGGGGTGGTGTGCGCCGCCTCGCCTTGCTCTGGGTCTTCGTCCTGGCTCTGCTCGGCCACAGCATCGCCACGCAGGCCCATATCCACCTGGGGACACCGGATGCGGGGGCGTCCGCCCGCCCGGGTGCGGCGCTTCTCTCCGGCAAGTTTGCGGGGGATAGATCCGGCGAATGCCTGATCTGCTGGGAGAAAGCGCAAGCGGGCACCTATCTCGCGCCGGCTGCGGCCGTGTTCGCGTCGGGTGCCGCGATTATGTTCGCCATCGGCTTGTCCCGTCTCGCCGATCTCGCCTGCCGCGCTCATCGTCATGACTGGCGCAGCCGCGCGCCGCCATCCGCACGCCGCGCCTGACAACGAAAACAGAAAGCTGAGGACGCCCGAGGCGCACCCTCCCACGAAATGCCGGGCGACGTCCGCCGGACGCCCGGCACCAAGGTTCACGGAGTCATCACAGATGCGATCCCTTCTCCTGCTCGGCGTGGCTTCGGCCGCGCTGATCCCCGCCGTTGCGCGTGCCGCCGATGCCGATGCCAACGAACCGCGCCAGATCGTCGTCACGGCCTCGCCGTTGACCACGGATCAGGACGAGACCCCCTCGATCACCGCCAAGATCGATCGCGACCAGATCCTCGCCAATGGCGGCGCCAGCATTTCGGATTCGCTCGCCAACGTCCCCGGCATCTCGGCCACCAGCTTCGCGTCCGGTGCGAGCCGCCCGATCATCCGGGGCATGGACGCGACCCGCGTGCGCATCCTGGAGGATGGCACGAGCAGCTCCGACGTGTCCGACATCGGCCCCGACCACGGCATCCCGATCGATCCGCTGTCAGCCCAGAGCATCGAGGTGGTGCGCGGTGCCGGTACTTTGCGCTACGGCAGCCAGGCGATCGGCGGCGTCGTCAACGTGCTCAACAATCGCGTGCCGATGGCGCTGCCCGACACGCCGATCGCGGCCGAGATGACGGGCAGCTTCGACACCGTCTCCAACACCGGCCAGGGATCGCTGCTGGCGGACGGGCAGGTCGGCGATGCGATCGCCGTGCATGTCGACGGCTTCTACCGCCACGCCGGCGATTACGACACGCCGGACGGCACGCAGCAGAACAGCTGGTTTCATGGTTATGGCGAGACGGCGGGCGGCTCCTATTTCTTCGGGCCGGGCAAGAGCAGCCATGTCGGCGCCGCGATCATGCAATATGACGCGCAATACGGCATCCCCAGCGACACCACCCATATCGACATGCACCAGATGAAGGTGCTGACGCGCAACAGCTTCGATCTGGGATCGGGCCTGTTCCGCACGCTGACCGTCGACGGCAGCTATGCCCAATATCACCACAGCGAAGTGGAGCCCGACGGCACCGTCGACACCGTGTTCCGCAACAAGGAATATGACGGCCATGCCGAGCTGCTGCTCGGGCCGATCGGTTTCCTGCGGAACAGCGCGATCGGTGCCGAGGTGCAGCACCGCAATTTCTCCGCGATCGGCGAAGACAGCAGCTATCTGTTCCCGACCGTGACGAAGAGCGAGGCCGGCTATGTCTTCACCGAGGCGCCGATCACCTCCGCGCTGAAGGTGCAGGCGAGCGGCCGGGTCGAGCATGTCGGCGTCACGGGCACGCCGGCCTCCAACCTGCCCACCAAGGTGCATTATACGCCGCTCAGCGGTGCGATCGGCGCGCTGCTCGATGTCGGCAAGGCGGTGAAGCTGGGCCTCTCCTTCTCGAGCACCGGTCGCGCCCCAGCGCAGACCGAATTGTTCGCGCGCGGCGGACATGACGGCCCCAACACGTTCGAGACGGGCGACCCGACCCTGAAGATCGAGCGGGCCAATTCACTGGAAGCGACCCTGCGGGTGAAAAGCGGCCGTTTCCGCTTCGAGGGCAGCCTCTACAGCACCTGGTTCCACAATTACATCTATGGCGACCTGACGGGCCGGACCTGCGATGACGACGGCGATTGCGTGGAGGGCGATGGCGACGAGCTGCGCGAGCTGAACTATCGCCAGCAGGGCGCGCATTTCCGGGGCGCCGAGGGGCAGGCGTCCTACCAGTTGCTCGAGAGCGCAGGCGGCGGCACGCTCGATCTGAAGGCGCTCGGCGACTATACGCGGGCGACGCTGGATGGCGGCGGCAACGTGCCGCGCATTCCGCCCTATCGCGCCGGCGGCGGCCTCGGCTGGCGGAGCGATCCGCTGGACGCCGGCGTCATGCTCATCCACGTCGGCCGGCAGGACAAGTTCGGCGCCTTCGACACGCCGACGCCCGGCTATAACGAACTGAACGCGCAGCTCGCGCTGCGCCCGTTCCGGGAGCATCGTGGCGTCGAGTTCGCGCTCGTCGGCCGCAACCTGACCAACGACGTGCAGCGCAATGCCGCGGCGCTCAACAAGGACGAGGTGCTGCTGCCGGGCCGCAACGTGCGGTTCGTGCTCAAGGTCGCGATGTAGGGTCGTCCGTGGCGGTCGCCCGGGCGGCCGCCACGATACCGTCGAGGGACGGATGGATCATCCTGACGGATCGCGACGGGCGGCAGGCCCCGGCCGCCCCAGGCGCCGCCGGCGGGCCGGGGCGACGCCGGGCCGCGTCCTCGACGGGACCGTCACGTCGATCCTGAACCGGACGGACCTGCCGCTCGGCGCTTATGATCTGGTCGAGAAGCTGCGCGGGGCGGGGTTCGTGCCCGGCCATTTCGTGCTCGGCCATATCGCCATCGAGGTCACCGGGCTCTGCGAACGCTGCGGCGCGCACGGGATATCCGGCCCGACCTGTAAGTCGGTAGCTCGTCAGGAAAGGGCGCGGATATCCGACAGCAGGCCGGTCACCTTGGCCGACGTGCCGGGCGTGAAGCGGATCAGTGTCCGCCGCATGTCGAGGCGATCGTCGTCCCGGTCGGCCAACCCGTAATCGACCAGCCGATCGACGTAGCGCAGTGCGGTCGTCGACGGCACGCCCGATCCCAGGCAGAGCGAGGTGACCGATACCGGCTTGCCCTCCTGCTCGGCGATGACGAGATCGAGCATCATGTTCCAGCCCGGATCGCGCGCCACGGGCGCGCCGAGGCAATCGTTGCGCCGAAGCTGCGAGCGCTTGTAGGCGCGGACGAAATCGGCGAACGCCTTCGGTTTCGGCGGCGCCGCATTGACCGCGCACGCCTCGATCTGCTCGACGGCCTCGCTGGTGGAGCATTGCAGTCGCTCCGCCGTCTCGCTCGCCAGACGAGCCAGGCGGAAGAGATCGGATGGGGTCACGCCCAGTTCGGGCACACGAAACTCCCTCAAAAATTCAAGGGCCACATGGGATATATCCCATGCCGATCGCAATCATCCAATAGTCGATATATTAACGACAATAAGTCCAAAATGGATGTCAATCCGACTCGGATTAATTTATGTCAGTCGCGGACTTTAACATGGATTGTGCTGATACCGCAAGATTACGGTATTGCTATATTAGACGATAGGCGGACGTCTCTTTTTTCCTCGGGCATGCGGATTCGGAGCATTCCTGATGCGCTACTGTCCTGGTGAGTCTTTATCCGTTCCGGTTCGCTGAAAATCGAGCTTTTCACGCCCTCGCGCAAGTAATGCGTGGTGAGTATGTGCAGACCGGATGGTCGAAACTCTCGGGCAGTCTCAAAAAAAGAAGTCGTGACAGGCTTGATTGGCAACGGTCAGCCGGACGGTGTGGACGCCGTCCGGCAGTCCCGCACCATCACGAGCGCGCCGCCCGATCCCAGCCCGTCCCGGATCGCCGCGAAGGTCAGGTGAACCTGGATCTCCCGGCCGTCATTGTCGATCAGCACCGCATCGCATCGCCCTTCGCCGGCATTCGAGAGGGTGTCCTCGATCAACCCGGACACCGTCGCCCTGTTGTCACGCAGGGCGAGGTCGGGCAGGCGGGCGCCGCACAGCCGTTCGACTGGGATCTGGATCATCGCGCAGAAAGCGGCATCCGCCTCCGCGATCGTTCCGCGCGCCGACAGCCTGATCATGCCCATCCGGCCGTCCAGCGCCAGCAGGCGATCGATGGTGCTGGCGCGTGCCGTCACATCCTCCAACTGCTCGTCGCGACCGGCCGCGCGCACGAGGAGCCCCAGGCCACCGGGCCAGGGAAAGGCCTTCACGTCGATGGACTGGGCGGCGGCATGGATCCTGACCTGGACGGTGTCGCCCGTGCGCATGGCGCGCCGGATCTGTGCTTCCGCGACGCTGTTCCCGAAATCCGGCCAGAGCTCCTGCAAGGGCTTCGCGAGAAGATCCTCCCGGCGGGCACCGAGCAGGATGGCAGCGGCGGTGTTCGTTTCGGAGATGTGGAATTGATGGTCGAGCACGATGAACGCCAGATCGATGCGTTCGGCGAGAACCTGCATGAGCAGGCCGTCCTGGCTGCCGACCGGCAGACCAGGCTCGCTGGTCATGGACAATTGCTCGTAGCTGTTCGCCGACAGCAGCACGCAGCGTGCCCGCCCGTGATGGGTGACGACCACCGGGCCGAGCGAGGCCCGATCCTGCCACATGCCGAAATTGCGGGTGATCTCGGCCGCCGTCACGGAGAGTTGAGACGGGCTCTGGCTCATCCGGTTCGCGTGGGGAAGAAGAGCGGACATGGCGATCACCATCAGGAGAGGAAGACCGGGTGGGACGTCGCGGGGATCGGCTTGGCCTTGGCTTCCCAGGGCTCGTGCGTCCGCGCCGTGCGGTCCGCCGGCGCGTCCGGGCCGATCACCATGCAATCCCGCAGCCAGTCGCCGAGGAAGCGCGTCAATTCCGCTTTCTTGGACGGGACGAGCGTGAGGAATGTCCGGCGCTGGTCGTGCAGGTCGCCGTGCCGGACGATGAAGCCGTGATCGACGAGCCGCTGGACGTGGCGCAGCGCCGTCGTCATCGCGACGCCCGAACCATGGCACAGCGCGGACACCGACAGGGGCTTGCCGTCCTCGTCCGCCAGCAGAAGATCCAGCAGCATCTCCCACGCCGGATCGCGGAACAGCGATGCGTCGAGCGCCTGATTGCGTTTCAGGCGATAGCGCTTGGCCGTTCTGATGACCTCGAGAAGACCCGGCGAACGCATCGGTCTTCCGGCCGTTGTTTCGAATTGATCGATGGCCTCGGTGACCGAGCAGCCACGATCGACGGCGATGTTGCAAGCCATTTGGACCAGACGGAACAAATCCGCCGGTTCGATGCCAAGATTGCTACCCATGCGACGATTACTCCATTCGCGTAGGTGTAGAATTCCATTCCTTGGTTAATGACGAATTAGATTTGGACGTGGTTTTTGATTTGCGAAGGGACTATTTGATCCGAATTGAATATAGATAGAACCATATTGCGCGATAATCGGCGTCGATGGTCGAAGGAAGATCAGACTTTGGTCTGATTACTGATCCATGTCAGTATTCCTACCAGATTAGGTGCGCTGCGGCAAGTTGATCCATTATGGTGTTCCTTTCGCCTGGCCATGGCTTGAAAGGGCGCCGTGAGGCTTGCCGGAGGCGCGCATGGGGCGCTTGCCCGCTTTGATCTGTAACACTTTCTCTCGATGCGACGGCCCATGGACGCCGATCGCAGCCTTTGGCTGGCCCAGAACATCCTGCCGCACGAGGCCGAGCTCAGGACGTGGCTGGCGCGGCTCAGCAGTGTCGGCGGGGATCAGATCGACGATCTCGTCCAGGAAACCTATGCGGTGCTGGCGACGCGCGCCGAAGTGGCATCCATCCACAATCCCCGCGCTTACGCCTTCCAGGTCGCGCGCTCGATCCTGCTGCAGCAGATGCGGCGCGCCCGTGTCGTGGCGCTCGGCACCATGGCCGATCTCGATCATCTGGGCGAAGCGACCGATCATCCCACGCCGGAACAGCATGCGATCGCGCGGGACGAATATGCGCGCGTGGCCCTCGCCATCGCCGCGATGCCACCCCAGACGCGGCGTGCATTCCAGTTGCGCCGGATCGAGGGCTTGTCGCAGCGGGAGATCGCCCGCGCGCTTGGGCTTTCGGAGAATACCGTCGAAAAGCATATCATGCGCGGCATAAAAATGCTGATGCAGCAGTTCGGGCGTGGCGGAAAAGCCGTGCCCCGTGCATCTATGCACCAACAGGAAGGACAGACGCCGCGCCATGACCGCCCGCGAACCCGCGAAGGTTGTTGACGAAGAGGCGGCGGCATGGACGGCTCGCATCGATCGCGGGCTGGATTTCGCGGAGCAGGCGGCGCTGGACCAGTGGCTCGCCGGCGATCGCCGCCGGATCGGCGCGCTGGCCCGGGCCAAGGCGATCTGGGTGCATGCCGAGCAGGCGGTGTCGTTGGAGCCGCTCCTTGCCGTCCCACCAGCCGGTGAATCGATCGACGCCTCGCCGTCGCCGCGGACATTGTCCCGCCGGAACGCCCTGATCGGCGGTGGCGCGCTTGCGGCCGGGCTGGTGGCCGCGGTCGCCGCGCCGGCCTTTCTGCGTCGCCCGACCGTGCTGGCCAGCGGCGTCGGCGAAATCCGCCGCGTGCCGCTCGGCGACGGGTCGGTGGTGACGCTCGATACCGACAGCACCATCGAGGTGCGGTTCGGCGATGCGGCGCGCACGGTCAGGCTGCGCTCGGGCGGGGCGTTCTTCGAGATCGCCGCCGATCGGCTGCGCCCCTTTCTCGTCGAAACCGGCAATGTGATCCTGCACGCCACGTCATCGGCTTTTTCGGTGGATGCCATCGCCGGCCTGCAGCTCTCGATCCTGGTCAGCCGTGGTCATGTCGAGATTACGGGCAAGGATAGCCCGCACCCCGTCGTGCTGGCCGCGAACATGCGCGCCACGATGCGGGCGGGCGAGAAACGGGCGGATGCGATCGAGCTTCGGCCGATCGCCCCCGAAGAGGTGGATCGCGCCCTGTCATGGCGCAGCGGCATGCTGGCTTTCGAAGGGGAGACGCTGGCCGCCGCCGCCGCGATGTTCCGCCGCTACGGCGGGCCGGCGATCGAAGTGCCCGATCCCGCGCTCGCTCGCGCGCCGATCACCGGATTGTTCGCCGCCACCGATCCCGCCGGCTTCGCCCGCGCCATCGCCCTCAGCCTCGGCGCGCGGGTGGAAACCGATGGCGATGCCATCCGGTTGTCGCCCGTCGCACGCACGGGATAGAAATTTGTTCCGGCCGGTGGCGGAGAAGTCCGTGCCCCGCATCTAGCCTTCGAAAGCCGGGTTCCCGGCCCATGAAGAGGACGACGATGCGGATCATGTCTCTCGGCGCCACCGTCTCGGTGGCGGCATTGCTTTGCGCTGCCCAGCCTGCCTTCGCCCAGACCCGCCATTTCAATCTGCCGGCGCTGTCGGCGGTCAAGGGCATTCCGGCTTTCGCCCGTCAGGCGGGCATCCAGCTGGTCGCGCCGGCCGGGGGGCTGGCGGGGCGTTCCACCAACGCCGTGAAGGGTGATCTCGACGTGCAGACGGCGCTCGGGCGGCTGATCGCCGGCACCGGGCTCGCCGTTGCCGGGCAGACCGGCAATACGATCAGCCTCCGCGCCGATCCGGTGGACCCGCCGCTGGCCGATGCGACGAGCGACACGGACAGCAAGGATATCGTCGTCGTCGCCCAGGCGATCCGCGTCTCGCCGTCCAACATGCCGCTCGACGTCATCCAGCCGACCTCCGAGATCGACAAGAACTTCATCAAGAACAATATCATCCCGCTGGCCAGCTTCGACGACGTGATCAAGTTCGCGCCCAGCGTCTTCGCGCAGAGCCCCAATGGCCCCGGCCTCGGCAAGAACGAGACGCTGAGCCTGCGCGGCTTCCAGGATGGCCAGTTCAACGTCACCTTCGACGGCATTCCGTTCGGCGACGCGACCGATCTCCATCACACCACCTCGGCCCTGTTCATCGCGCACGATCTGCTCGATGCCGAGATCGATCGCGGGCCCGGCACCGGGTCGACGATCGGCAACGCCACCTTCGGCGGCACGATCGGCTTCCGCACCAAGGATCCGCTCGATAGCTTCACGGTGAATCCGTACATCACCGGCGGCAGCTTCTCGACCTGGTCGATCGGCGGCGAGGTCGATACCGGCGAGACGCCGCTCGGCAAGGGCTTCATCGATGCGCAGCACGAGGAGAGCGACGGCTATCTCAGCTATGCCAGGGAGAAGCGCACCAACATCCAGGCCAAGACCGTCACGCAGATCACGCCGGACGTGAAGCTCACCCTGCTGGCCAGCTGGAACCATGCGTTCGAATATACGACCCAGGGCGCGACGCTCGCCAACATCGAGAAATATGGCAGCGACTATTCGCTGGGCAACGATCCCTCCGTCCAGAATTATTACAAATACCAGCCGAGCAATTATTATTCGGATTTCGAATATGCGCGGATCCAGGCCGATCTCGGCGGTGGCTGGAAAGCGGACGACACGCTCTACACCACGTCCTTCACCCACAATTACACCGAGAGCAAGGACGGCACCGACAATGATCCGGCGGACAACGGCGTCACTTACTATGACGACAAGGGCGCCAAGCTGAAGCCGCAGCCGGCCAGTGCCGCCAGCGACATCCAGGGCAAGGTGACCTTCACCCACTTCCGCTCCTACGGCAATATCCTGCGCGTGTCGGACGACACGCGATACGGCACGCTACGCTTCGGATTGTGGTCGGAACGGCTGGTCGACGACCGGTCGTCCTACACCAATGTGCTGACGCAGGGCGGCGTCGCGCTCAACAGCAAGTACGGCACCCCGTGGACCTACCAGATCCACGACACGCTGACGACGCTGCAGCCTTATGTCGAGTTCGCCTGGAAGCCGCTTCCCGGCCTGACCATCACGCCGGGCGTGCGCTATTCGAGCTTCCAGCGTTCCGTCCACGCGCCGCTCAACAAGGTGAAGCCGCCGGTGCCGCTCAACTATAGCGAGACCTTCTCGGACTGGCAGCCCTCGGTCGCCGCCAATTACGTCATCCGGCCGGGCTGGACCGCTTATGCCCAGGTCGCCAAGGGCTTCCTCGCCCCGCCGATCGACACGTTCGAGGTGGGCGTGATCCAGAAGGTGAAGCCCGAGACGACGACCAACTTCCAGGTCGGCACCGCCGCGCATTTCGGCCGGCTCGTCCTGTCGGCCGATGCCTATTACATCGACTTCAAGGACTATATCACCACGGTGAACGTCAACGACCCCGATCTCGGCGTCGTCTCGACCTACACCAACGGCCCCGGCGCGATCTACAAGGGCGTCGAGGTGGAAGCGCAATATGTCCTCGGCCGCGGTTTCTCGCTCTATGGCAACGCCACCTTCAACAGCGCCAAGTACAAGCACAGCAACGTCTGGCTGGCCGATGCGCCGCGCTGGACCGCCGTCGCCGGCCTGCTCTACGATGCCCATAAAGGCCCCTATTTCTCGCTGATCGCGAAGTGGATCGGCAAGCGCTACGGGTCGGATACCAATAGTGTTGACGCGGATGGCAAGCCGATCTTCTTCAACGATCCGACGACCCGGCTGGGCGCGTTCGTAACCGCCGATCTCGCCGCCGGCTGGCACCTCGACAAGCTGCTCCATCTGGAGAAGGATACGACGTTGAGCGTCAAGGTGAGCAACCTGTTCAACAGCCACAAGATCGATGGGTTCGCGGGCGACCAGTCGGCGACCAACGCGCCGCTCTACTGGACGGTGCCGGGGCGCGCGGTGTTCGTGAACCTGTCGGTGTCGATGTGATGCGACGGGCCGGGGCATGGATCGCGGCGGCGCTGGCGCTGGCGGCGTCCGCACCCGCATGGGCCGCGCCCCGGCCCGACGGGCTCGTGCTGGAGCGGGTCGTGCTGGTGATGCGTCACGGCATCCGCCCGCCGACCAAGGAGCCGGCGCTGCCGGCGGGCGTGACACGCGGGGCGTGGCCGCGCTGGCCCGTCCAGCCGGGCTGGCTGACGCCCCACGGAGCGCAGGCGATCCGTCTGCTTGCCGGCTATGACCGGGCGGAATGGCGTCGCGCCGGTTTGATCCCGGCGGCCGGCTGCCCCGCCGATGTCGCCATCTGGGCCGATGTCGACGAGCGGACGATCGCGACCGGGCAGGCCTTCGCCGACGGCCTCGCGCCGGGCTGCGGGCTCCCGGTCGGCCATGCCGCCGGCACGGTCGATCCGGTGTTCGATCCGATCGCGTCGGGCGATGCCCCGCTGGACTCCGCGCAGGCGCGCCAGGCGGTGGTGGCGCAGGCCGGCGCGGGCGGGCTGGAAGGCGCGGTGGCGCGCCATCGGCCGCAGCTTGCGCGTATCCAGACGGTGCTCGGCTGTTGCGAGGCGAGCATCTGCCAGCAATTTGCCGTGGAGGCCCCCTGCGGTCTGCCCGATCTGCCCACGACGCTCGCCGATGCGGGGCGGGAGGAACCCAAGCTCAAGGGCGCGCTCGGCTGGGGGGCGACCATGTCCGAGGTGTTGCTGCTCGAATATAGCGAGGGCCTGCCGATGGCGCAGGTCGGCTTCGGGCGGATCGACCGGGCGGGGATGATGGATGCGCTCGCGCTCCATCCGCTCGAATTCGACCTGCTGCATCGTCCCCCCGTGATCGCGCGGGCGGGGGCATCGGAATTGCTGCACCGGATCGCCGACGCGCTCGGCACGGATTCGAAAGGCGCGGCGCTCCAGATCTTCGTCGGCCACGACACCACCTTGGCCTATCTTAGCGGCGCGCTGGGCCTGCACTGGGCGCCGGCCGATTATCCCCGGGACGATCCGCCGCCGGGCGGGGGGCTGGGCTTCGAGCGGCTGCGGGATCGGCGCGGCCAGCGGTATGTCCGCATCTTCTTCCAGGTCCAGTCGCCCGAGCAGATGCGCGATCTGGTGACGTTGGATGCGGGGCACCCGCCGATGCGCGACTATCTGGCGATTCCGGGATGCGGCGCGGCCGGCGATCCGTGCCCGATCGACCGGTTCGAAAAGCTGCTCGCGGGCGCCTGACGCATCGGCATTGGGTCGTTCGCGCCGCCTCGTCCCGACATGTTATTCGGGCATGTCCCATCGGCGCAGCTTCAGGACGATGCGGCGCCACGCCTTTCCGGCATGGGCCGGGCCGGCGACCCGCGCCTGTTCCTCGGCGATCGCGAGCGCACGGATGCCGAAATGGGCGCGCATCGCATAGGCCATTTCGGCGATGGCTATTTCCTCGTTGAACGTCTCCATGGGCTTCAGAGCGGGGCGTGGCTGAGCGGCATCAGGTTGCACCGATCGCTTCGCCCGTGACCGCCACCGCCGGCGGATCGCCCGCGAAGGCGCGATAGACGACACCGGCGACCAGCGCGCCGGCGATCGGCGCGGCCCAGAACAGCCAGAGCTGGTGCAGCGCTTCCCCGCCGACGAACAAGGCCGGGCCGGTGCTGCGCGCGGGATTCACCGACGTGTTGGTGACCGGGATGCTGATCAGGTGGATCAGCGTCAGCGAAAGCCCGATCGCGATCGGCGCGAAGCCGGAGGGGGACCGGGTGTCGGTCGCGCCGAGGATGACGATCACGAAGCCGAAGGTCAGTACCGCCTCGATGTCGAGGCAGGACAGCAGGCTGTAGCCGCCGGGCGAGAGCGGGCCGTAACCGTTCACGGCGAGGCCGTTGGGCGCCAGCGCGAACCCCGCCTTGCCGCTCGCGATCAGCAGCAGCAGGCCCGCCCCGATGACGGCGCCGATCAGTTGAGCTCCGACATAAGGCAGGATATCGCGGGCCGGGAAGCGCCGCCCGGCCCAGAGGCCGACGGTCACCGCCGGATTGAGATGGCATCCCGAAATGTGGCCGATCGAATAGGCCATGGTCAGCACCGTCAGCCCGAAGGCCAGAGCGACACCGGCAAAGCCAATCCCCAGCCCGGGGAAGCCCGCCGCCAGCACGGCGCTGCCGCACCCGCCGAAGACGAGCCAGAATGTTCCCAGCATTTCGGCGAAGAGACGTTTCTGAAGAGGCACCATGATGTCGTTCCCCCTGGATTGCGTGTCAGGACGATCGCGTGTCAGACCAGATGCAGCACATGGCGGGCGAGGAAGATGAGCAGCATCGCCCCCAGGACAGAATAGAGGAAACCGGCCGGGTGGAGGGGCTGCCGCGCGGTGGCGGGTTGCAAAAGCTGCGCGATCAGGCCGGCGAGGAAGGAGCCGGCGATGCCGAGCAGCATGCTGGCCAGCAGACCCAGCGGCACGGCGCCGGGATAGAAGAAGCGCGCCAATAATCCGACGATCAGGCCGACGATCGCCATCCGCACATAATGCATGTCACGCCCTCCCGTTCGTCGTGACGGGCGGAGCCGGCACGTCGTCCTTCGATGTCACGACCAAAAAGCCGTGAATTACCGCTAGGTTGTCTTAATCTGGTTCCACAGGCATAACGATCTGGCCGGTGCCGGTCACGTGCAGGATTGTAAAATCATGCAACGAAAGCTGATAGTGACGCCCTCGGCTGGCGATTCCGCTCTATTCTGCGGGCGCGGAAACCGCCAGAAGGAGGCGCTGCGTGCATCACCTGCAAGGGGCCTGAATGCGTATCCTGGTCGTCGACGATGATGTCGAAGTGATTTCCCATATCCGCGAGATCGTGACGCGGCGTGGTCATAACTGCGTTGCGTTGCGCACGGGCGCGGGGTTGCTGGCGGAATTGCGGCGCGAGACCTTCGATCTGCTCCTGCTGGACTGGAATCTGCCGGACATGTCGGGGCTGGATCTGCTCCAGTCGATCCGCGCGATGCCGATGTCGATCGGCATCATCATGCTCACCAGCCGCTCGGGCGAGGAGGATGTCGCGCGCGCGCTGCATGCCGGCGCGGACGATTATATCGTCAAGCCCGAGAGCGAGCAGATCATCATCGCGCGCGTCGAGGCGGCGCTGCGCCGCACGGTGCCCGCGCAGACGCCGTCGCGCCTCGCGACGTTCGGGCCGTATGAGTTCGATCGCCTGACCGAGACGGTGCGGATCGGCGGCGAGGTCGTGGCGCTCAGCGCCAAGGAGTTCGCGCTCGCCCTCCTGTTCTTCGAGAACGGGCATCGCGCGATGTCGCGGGGCTATATCCTGGAAGCGCTGTGGCACAGCGTGGCCGATCTGCCGACGCGGACGCTCGACATGCATGTCTCGCGGGTCCGGTCCAAGCTGCGGCTCCGGCCGGAGAACGGCTATCGGATCGTCGCGCTGTCGGGCTATGGCTACCGCATGGAGGGCTTCCCGATCGAGAGCGCAGCGTGAGGATCGCCGGGGGCGGCATCCTTCTCGCGCTGCTGATCGCGACAGGCGCCGATGCCGCGTCCGCGCCGCGCGGCGAGGCCGAGGTGGTGCGCTATGTGGTGAAGCCGCGCGATACGCTCTGGCAGCTCGATCGCAGTTTCATCGTCGCGCCGAAGACGTGGCAGGTGCTGTTGCCGCTGTCGGGCGCGCATTCGCCGCGCCGGCTCCCGATCGGGCGGACGCTGGCGATTCCGCGCGCCTGGCTGCGCAGCACGCCGGATCAGGCGCGCCTCGCCAGCTACCGGGGCGACGTGGCGATCAGCGCGGCCGGTCAGGAGGTGAAGCCGGCGGTCGGCATCGCGATCGGCGAAGGCGCCCACATCGCCACCGGTGCCGACAGTTTCGCCACCTTGATCCTCGCCGACGGATCGCGGGTGACGCTGCCGTCGCAGAGCGGGGTGACGATCGGGGCGATGCGCCGGCTGCTGCTGACCGGCGCGATCGAATATCGCATGGATCTCGACAAGGGGCGGGTGCAGACGCATGTCGAGCCGCTCAAGGATCCGTCCGGCCGCTATCGCATTTCCACGCCGATCACGATGACGGCGGTGCGCGGCACCGAGTTCCGCGTCTCCTACGATCCCGCGCGCAGCGCCGCCGCGACCGAGGTGCTGGCCGGCACCGTCGCGCTTGCCGGGAAGAGCGGCACGCCGCCGGTCCTCGTCTCGCATGGCTTCGGCGGGGCGGCGGATGCGCAGGGCCGTGTCCGCACCGAAGCCTTGCTGCCGGCGCCCGATCTCGCCGATCCCGGCAGGCCGCAGCGGGACGATGCGGTGCGCTTCCGCCTCGCGCCGGTGGCGGGGGCGACCGCCTATCGGATCGTGCTGGCGACCGATGCCGGCTTCGTCGACAATTATGCCGAGCGGATCGCCCCCGGCGGCGACTTCGCGCTGAACGACGTGCCGGACGGCAACCAGTTCGTCCGCGTCTCCGCGATCGCGGCGGACGGGCTGGAGGGGCTGGCTCAAAGCTATGCCTTCGCCCGGCAGTTGGCCTCGATCCATCCGGGCGCCGTCTCGCAGGATGGCGGCGGATATCGCTTCCGCTGGTTCGGCAACGGCAATGGCGCGCGGCATTACCGGTTCCAGCTGATGCGTGGATCGCCGCAGGGCACGGCCGTGATCGACGAGGTCGGGCTGGAACGTGAGGATCTGCTGGTGCGGCGCCTGCCCGCCGGCATCTATTACTGGCGCGTCGCGGTGTTCCAATCCGGCGTCGAGAATTGGACGGACTTCGAGAAGCTGACGATCGGGACGCCGGCCAGGCCCGCGCGCGGCACCTGACGCGCGATGCGTCGGCGGCTCTTGGTCGAGTGGTGCGCGATCCTGATCATGATGGTCGCGATCGTCGGCGGCCTGTCCGCGTCGGGAGGCACGGCCAGGATCGACAATGCCTTCTACGATCTGCTGATCGGTTTGCGCGCGCCGCCCCCGTCCGATCGCATCCTGCTCGTGACGATCGACGACCGCAGCGTCGCCGCGCTCGGCCGCTGGCCCTGGCCGCGCGACGTCCATGCCCGGATGCTGCGCCGGATTGCCGCGGCCCGGCCCGCGGCGATCGCCTACGACATCTTCTTCACCGAAGCCGGCCGGCCCGTGGCGGACGGCGATCTGGCCGCGAGCGTCAAGGAGGCCCGCGCGGCGCTGCTGCCCGTCCTGTTCGAGGCGCCGGGCCGCGACGGGCGGGCGATCGACGTGACGCCACCGATCCCGGCGATCGCCGATGCGGCGGCGGGGCTGGGGCAGGTGGCGCTGCTGCCCGACGACGACGGCACGGCCCGCTCCGCGATGCTGTCCTTCCCCGTCGATGGCCGGGCATGGCCCCATCTCATGGAATTGGCCTATCGCCTGGCGTCCGGCCATCCGTCGCCGGCCTTCCGGCGATCCGCGCGATCGGGCGACGCCGCCGTCGCCATTCCCTTCCAGCCGGCGGCCGGCGCCTTCCGCTCGGTGTCCTTCGCGAGCCTGCTGGCGGGCGAGGTGCCGTCGGCCTTCCTGCGTGACCATATCGTCCTGGTCGGCGTGACGGCGGGCGGGCTCGGCGATCGCTATCGCGTGCCGCTGCGCGACGGCGGGACGATGCCGGGCATCGAGATCCAGGCCAATCTGCTCAACGACCTGCTGGCCGATCGTGTGGTGCACATGCTCTCGATGCCGGCCCGGCTGGCAGCCTCGCTCGTGCCCAGCCTGCTGCTGCTGATCGGCTTCTGGTGGCTGCCGCCGAACCGCGCTTTGTTCGCATCGGGCGGGATGATCGTCGCGGCGCTGGCGGTGCCGGGCGCGATGCTGGCGCTCGGCGGCCTGTGGTTGCCGCCGGCGCCGATGCTGATCGGTCTGCTGATGGTCTATCCGCTCTGGGGATGGCGGCGGCTGCAGGCGACCGATCGGGCGATCGGCGAGGAACTGGCGCTGTTCGCGCGCGAACCGATGCCGGTGCCGCCGTCGGCGCCGGCCATGCCGGGCCTCGATCCGATCGGCGGCCAGACCGAGCGGCTGCGCGCCTCCATCGCCTGGATGCGCGATCTGCGGACGCTCGTCGTCGATACGATCGAGGGTGTCAGCGATCCCTTGCTCGTCACCGGGCTGGATCATCGGGTGCTACTGGCCAACCATCCGGCACAGGCGCTGTTCGGCCACGATCCGGTGGGGCGGTCGCTGGGCGATCTGCTCGGCGCGCTGGGTGGCGGGGCGGTCGGCATCGAGACCTTGCCCGACGAGATCGCCGCGGCGGACGGGCGGACCTTCTCGCTGCGCCGGTCGCCGCTGCGCAGCGGCGAGGCCATGCAGCGCGGCTGGATCCTGTTGATGGCCGACATCAGCGCCATCCGCGCCGCCGAGCGCGAGCGCGCGGAGGCGATCGAGTTCCTCAGCCACGACATGCGTTCTCCCCAGGCGGCGATCGTCACGCTGCTGGAAAGCGGGGAGGGGGCCGCCGTGCCCCGCCACCTCGCCGGGCGCGTGATCGCCCATGCGCGGCGCACGCTCGCGCTCGCCGACGATTTCGTCCAGCTCGCGCGGCTGCGCGCCACCCGCTACGCGCCGGAGGAAATGGATCTCAGCGATACCGTCGTCGAGGCGGTGGACGCGCTCTGGTCCGCCGCGGCAAAACGGGGCGTCCGGATCGCCACGGAGGGCGCGGATCATCCCTGCCTGCTCCCCGGCGAACATTTCGCGTTGCTCCGCGCGCTCATCAACCTGCTCGACAATGCCGTGCGGTTCAGCCCCGATCACGGCGGGATCCGGTGCCGGATCGAGCGAGCGGACGGCCACGTCCTCTGCACGATCGAGGACGAGGGGCCGGGCGTCTCGCCGGAACGGGCCGTGGCGCTGTTCGATCGCTTCGGCCCGACGGCGGCCGGCGGTGGGGGCCTCTCAGCCGGCCTCGGCCTGTCCTATGTCCGCTCGGTGGTGGAGCGGCATGGCGGGGTCATCCGGTACGAGGCGCGCATTCCCCACGGCGCGCGCTTCCTGATCACGCTGCCGGGCGCGTTGCCGGCCTCATGAGGCGGTGGCGTTCGCCAGCGCCGCCTTGGCCAGCAGCGGGAGCAGCGCCGTGTCGTCCGCCTTGCCGCACCGGCTCGTAACCGCGCCGCCGCGCGCGACGACATGGCCGCTCGCCCGCTCGACGAAGGCGATGGACAGGACGTAGCTTTGCCGCCGGCACAGGCCCGGCGGGCTGGAGACGGGCGCCAGGGCCTGCAACGCTTTGCCCTCCCCGCTGGCCGTCATCACCGCCATCCGCGGCGCGCGCACCGCCAGCCCGACCTCGACGCGATAGCGGGCATCGTCCGCGGACTGGTAGCCTGCCGCCACCAGCGCATCGCGTACGGCGGCATCGGCATGCGCCGTGCTGCCCGTCGCGATCGAGAAGGTCCGGTCGCTTCGCGGCGCCGCCAGCGTGCCGAACGGCCGCACGGGCGCCGCGCAGGCCGGGAGGAGCAGCGCGAGGCCCAGCAGGCCCCGGCCAAACGGTATCCGCATGTCGTATGGCCCCTTCATTCGGGACCTCATAAACGGTCCGCCGGTGGAAGCGAAGGCGTCACGATGCCGTTCGACCGAACCGGAGCTGAAAAGGGAAAGCCACGCAACATATACGGGGGGATACGGGACGAAGACCGCGCCTCGAAATCCGTCATGTGCCTTTCCCGGGAGAGGCGGGGCAGACGATGGGCGGGACGTTCTTCGTCATATCGGGAATTTATCGACACATCGCTGCCAGACCAACGTGCCGCACATAATTTTACAGTTGCCCCGGCGGATATTCCCCGTCTTTTCCAGAAACGATTTAACGGATGTTAACGGGGGCGTTCCAAGGCTGGGTCATGGGGAGCGACCATTCCGAAATGCGGCGGCCGGGCGGAAGAAGCGGCCTGTCCGGGCCGATCGCCACGGGGGTCGGCTATTTCCTGACCGCCTATGTCGCGCTGCTGCTCACGCAACGGGCGAGCGGCATCGCGACCCTGTGGGCGCCAAGCGGCATCCTCTTCGCGGCCTTGGCCCTTTCCAGCCGCCGCGCGCTTCCGGCCCATCTGCTGGCCGGCGCCGCCGCGAGCCTGGGGGCCAACCTGCTGGGCGGGAATGGATGGCCGATCGCGATCGGCTTCACGATCGCCAATCTTGCCGAGTCGGCCTTGGCGGCCCGTCTCGTCTGCGGCGCGCAATGGCGCCTGCCTTCGTTCACCGAGCCGCGCGAAGTGGCGCGTTTCTGCGGCATCGGGATCGCGGCCACGGCGCTCAGCGCATCGCTCGCCGTGTTGGTCTGCGGCGCTCCGTCACCCGATTTCTGGGCATCGTGGTTTTCCACCGATCTGCTGGGGCTGTTCATCGTCGGCCCGATCATTCTCACCACGCACCAGGCCTGGCCGAGAGAGGAGGGTGGCCCCGGCCGGACGCTCCTTCCCGCGATGCTGGACATCGCCGGCGTCACGATCGTCACGATCCTGGCCTTCACCTGCACGCGCTATTCGCTGCTCTTCCTCCCGCTCGCCGCGAGCTTCTTCGCGACCCTGCGGCGGGGGCCGCTCGGCGCTTCCGCCAGCGTCACGATCATCGCGACGATCGGATGCCTGTTCACCGCGCTGGGCTACGGGCCGCTGGCCATGCCCGAGGAGAATGACGCGGCCATCACGCTCTATTTCCAATTCTACCTGCTGGTGGTGGTGGCATCCGGCCTGCCGATCGCATCCCTCGTCACCGCCAAGAGCCGCCTGCTCGAGCGGCTGGCGGACACCAACCGTCTGCTCATGATCGCGGAAGCCAGCAGCGGCGTCGGCCACTGGCGGCATGACATCCGCTCCGGCATGGTGTTCGCCTCGCCGGTCACGCGGCGCATCCATGGCGTCGGCGACCGAATCTCCTTCCCGGTGAAGGAAGCGATCGCCGCCTATCATCCCGAGGATCGGAGTCTTGTCGACGCCGCCATCATGGCGGCGATCGCCGGCGAGACGGACGGCTTCGAATATGAAGCCCGGATCGTCGGCCCCGGCGGCGAACGCTACGTCCGCTCGCGCGGCACGATCGATCGCGCGCCGGATGGCACCTTGCTGGGCGTGGTCGGCACGCTGCAGGACATTTCCGAGCAACGCGCGACCGAGCTCGTCCTCCTGATGGCGCGGGCGGCGGCGGAGGAAGCGGCCAAGCAGGCCATCACGGCGGCGGAGACCGACCCGCTCACCGGCATCGCCAGCCGGCGCAAGCTGCTGGCGACCATCGACGGCCAGATCGATCGCGCGCGCGCCGGCGCCGCCACCTTGTCCTGCGCGATGATCGACATCGATCATTTCAAGAGCATCAACGATCGCTTCGGCCATGCCGTCGGCGATCGCGTGCTGCAGACGCTGGCGGCGACCGCCAAGGGCACGCTGCGCGCGGGCGACCTGATCGGGCGGCTCGGCGGGGAGGAGTTCGTGGTTATGCTGCCGGATACGGCCGAGGACCAGGCGGTGCTGATCGGCGAGCGCATCCGCGCGGCCATCGCGGCGATGCGGATCGACGATCTGCCCGCCGTCACCGTCAGCATCGGCGTGGCGACCTTTGCGGCCGACAGCGATGCGGCCGACTTGCTGGCGAGGGCGGACAGGGCTCTTTACGCGGCCAAGGGCGCGGGCCGGAACGCCATCCGCCTGGCGGCCTGAACGCCGGCCGGACTCCCCAATTCGAAATGCCGCCGCATGAACTGCGGCTGTATTCGTGGTTCAGCGTTTGGCTTATGCCAGCCTGCTAGGCGTTTGGCCCGGTTCGGATGAGGAGACAGATAATGCGCAGGACCATGTTGCTCTCGGCGATGATCGCCACGGTTGCCGCCACCACCCCGATCGCGTTGCCGACGGCGGCCGATGCGCGCGCGCACACCTATCATGGCCGGGACGGCCGCTACCATTATCGCTGCAAGCGCAGCAGCGGGCGGACGGGCCTGCTCGTCGGTGCCGGCGGCGGCGGCCTGGGTGCGGCCGCGCTGGGCGCCGGGCCGCTCGGCATCGCCGCCGGCGTGGTCGGCGGCGGCCTGCTCGGCCGGCATATCGACAAGAAGCACGACGCCGCCCAGAACCGCCGCAACGGCTGCTGATCCGGATTCCTGCGCCGTCGGGCGAGGCCCGGCGGCGCGGGCATGGAACGAATTGCGGCTTCCCGCGTCCGGCTTTCGGCAAAAGGACGGCCCGCGCCCGGCGGGACCGGAAGCCGGGAGCCGGCCAAGGGATGATCGATCGCGACGAGGATGACCGCGAGCATCGCGACGATGCCGATCGGGACGATGGCGAACAAAAGCCGGATCAGTCGCAGGACAGGAAAGAGGACGGGCACGAAGAGGACGGGGACGAGGAGGAAGAGGATTCCGGCCCGCCCCTCTACAAGAAGCCGCTCTTCTGGATCATCCTGATCGTCGTCGCGCTGGTGTTGATCGTCGGCGGTACGCTGTTCTGGCTGCACAAGCGGCAATATGCGACGACCGACGACGCTTTCGTCGATGCCCATATCGTGCGGATTTCCGCCGAGGTGCAGGGCAAGCTCACCCAGGTCGCGGATATCGACAATCGCCATGTGAAGGCGGGCACTCTGCTCGCGACGATCGAGCCCTATGCGTCGGCCGCGTCGCTCGATCAGGCCAGGGCGCAGGCGGTGCAGGCGGAGGCCGGCATCCAGCAGGCGCAGGCGCAGGTCGTCTCCGCACAGGCGCAGCAGCGCCAGGCCGAGGCGCAGGCGCGTGATCCCGAAGCGCAGGCCGCCAAGGCCCATGCCGATCTGCAGCGCTATCTCGCGCTCGAGACGCTCGATGCCGCCGCCGTGTCGGGAAGCCAGATCGATCAGGCGCGCGAGGCCGCGAAGAGCAGCGCCGCGCAAGCCGCCGCCGCCCGCCGCGCGGTCGACAACGCCGCCGCGCAGGTCGCGGTCGCGCGGAAGCAGGTGAAGGCCAGCGAAGCGCAGAAAATGGCCGCCGAGGCGCAGATCCGCTCGGCGCAGGTGACGGTGGGGCATCTCGACATAAGGGCACCGGTCTCGGGCCAGGTGGTCAACCGCAACGTCAATCTCGGCTCCTACGTCTCGCCCGGCACGCAGCTGATGGCGATCGTGCCGGACCAGATCTGGGTGACGGCCAATTTCAAGGAGACCCAGCTCACCCACATGGCGATCGGCCAGCGCGTCTGGCTGCAGGTCGATGCCTTCCCCGACGTCGCGTTCGACGGCCATGTGGATTCGATCCAGCGCGGCGCGGGGCAGGCTTTCGCGCTGCTGCCCCCGCAGAATGCGACGGGGAATTACGTGAAGGTCGTGCAGCGCGTGCCGGTGCGCATCCTGTTCGACCGGCCGCGCCGCGACAGCCCGGATCCGCATGCCTTCCCGATCGGCCCGGGAATGTCGGTGGTGCCCACGGTCAAGGTGCGCTGACCCGTGGCGAGCGCCGCCGGCGGAAAGAAATCGGGCGGCCGATCGAAGCCGAAGAAGGCCGATCCGGACGCTGGCTGGTCGAACGAACGCTCGGCGGCGGGACACCGCAATCCGTGGCTGATCGTGCTGGTCATCAGCCTCGCCACCTTCATGGAGGTGCTGGACACCGCGATCGCCAATGTCAGCCTCGCGCACATCGCCGGCAGCCTCGCCGTCTCCAACGACGAGGCGACCTGGGTGCTGACCTCCTATCTCGTCGCCAATGCGGTGATCGTGCCGATCTCGGGCTGGCTCAGCGACGTGATCGGCCGCAAGCGCTTCTACATGATCTCGGTGTTGCTGTTCAGCCTCGCCTCCCTGATGTGCGGGCTGGCGCCGAGCCTCGGCTTCCTGGTGATCTCGCGCATCCTGCAGGGCATTGGCGGCGGCGGTCTCGCGCCCTCCGAGCAGAGCTTCCTCGCCGATACCTTCCCGCCGTCCAAGCGCGGCATGGCGTTCGCGGCCTATGGCGTGGTGGTCGTTATCGCACCGGTGCTCGGCCCCTCGATCGGCGGCTGGATCACCGACAATATCAGCTGGCACTGGATCTTCCTGATCAACGTGCCGGTGGGCGCGATCTCGCTGGTGCTGGTCCACTTCCTCGTCGTCGAGCCCGAGGCGCTGGAGAAGGAGCGCAAGAAGCGCAACCGCAAGGGCCCGAACGTCGACATGATCGGCTTCGCGCTGGTCGCGCTCGGCCTCGGCTGCCTCGAAGTGTTCATGGACCGCGGCCAGCGCGACGACTGGTTCGCATCGGGCTTCATCACCGCGATGGCGATCATCGCCGCGATCTCGCTGGTGCTGCTGGTGGTGTGGGAGCTCAACCGCAAGGATCCGATCGTCGACATGCGGCTGCTCGGCGTGCCCAATTTCGCGATCTGCTTCGTGATGATGCTCGGCGTGGGCGTGATCATCTACGGCTCCACCCAATTGATCCCGCAGATGCTGCAGGAGGTGTTCGGCTACACCGCCACCGATGCGGGGCTGGCGCTGACGATGGGCGGGGGCGCCGCGTTGCTGGCCATGCCGCTGGTGGGCGCGCTGTCTGGCAAGATACAGGGCCGCATCTTCCTGGGCTGGGCCTTCTTCATGCAGGCGCTTTCCATGTGGTATTTCACGGGCATCAACACCGATGTCTCGTTCGATCACGTCGCGGTGGGCCGGCTGATCCAGGCGGTGGCCATCCCGGCCTTGTTCGTGCCGATCAACGCGCAGGCCTATGCCGGGCTCAGCCCGAGCCGCTTCAACCACGCCTCCGCGCTGATGAACGTGGCGCGCAACCTCGGTGGTTCGGTCGGCATCTCGACCGCGCAGGCGCTGTTGCTGCAGCGCGAGCAGTTCCACCAGAACCGGATCGTCGAGAGCCTCAACCCGCTCGATCCCAATTATGTCGAGGGGCTGAAGCAACTCGGCATGGCGTTGAGTGGGGGCACGGGCGACGCCGACCAGTCGCAGCTCGCGGCGCTCTACCAGATGGCGACGAAGCAGGCGGCGATGATCTCCTATATCGACGTGTTCCATGTCCTGGCGGTGGTGATGATCCTGATGGTGCCGCTCTCGATCCTGCTGAAGCCTGCCCGAGGGGAGCATTGATGCGCCGGATCGCCGCCTTCGCCGTGCTGCTCGCCGCGACCGCCTGCACGGTGGGGCCGAACTATCGCGAGCCCAAGCCCGAGCTGCCGGCCGCCTTCGCCGCGCCCCAGCCGGCCCAGGCCGCCACCGTCGATCTCGCGCACTGGTGGACGGCGTTCGGCGATCCGGAGCTGGAGCGGCTGATCGCCATCGGCCTGCAGAACGCGCCCGATCTCCAGACCGCCGCCTCCAAGGTGCGCGAGGCCCGGCTGCAGATCGTCCAGGCGCGCGCGCAGGGCTTGCCCGAGATCGATGCGACCGGCAGCGGCCAATATACGCGCATCAAGCGGGTCGGCGGATCGGACGTGAGCAAGCTGGTCGATCAGGTGACCGGCGGCCGGCAAGGTGGCTCCGGCGGCGGATCGTCCTTCGCGATCCCCAAATATTACGCCACCACATCGGCTGGCTTCGACGCGAGCTGGGAGCTGGACCTGTTCGGCGGCGTCCGGCGGGGCGTGGAGGCGGCGCGGGCGCAGGCGGAGGCGGCGGAATGGGATGCGCGCGACGCCCGCGTCAGCCTCGCCGCCGAGATCGCCAGCGATTATCTCGAAATGCGTGGCTATCAGGAGCAGGCTCGGATCGCCCAGGCCGAGGCGGACCGGCAGGGCCGCTCGCTCGCGATCCTCCAGCATACCGCGCAGGTGGGGCTGGTGCCGCAGGGCAATGCGATCCGGCAGCGCACCCAGCTCGCCCAGGCGCAGGCGCAGGTCGCACCGCTGGAAGGGCAGGCGCGCACCCAGATGCACGCGCTGGCCGTGCTGGTCGGCGAGCAGCCCGAGGCGCTGGTCGACGAACTGGCGCAGGCACGCGCGCTGCCGCAGGTGCCGCCCGAAATCCCGCCGGGCCTGCCGATCGACCTGATCCGCCGCCGCCCGGACGTGCGCGCCGCCGAGCGCCGGCTGGCGGCGGCCACCGCGCAGATCGGCGTGGCGGTGGCGGATATGTATCCCAAGGTCTCGCTGACCGCATCGGACGCGCTGAGCTGGCTGTGGCTCGGCAAATTCTTCCTCGGCAAGAGCCTGCAATTGACGGGGCAGGGCGCGGCGAGCTTCCCGATCTTCGATTTCGGCCGGCGCCGCGCGCAGGTCGACATCGACAAGGAGGAGCGCGAGCAGGCCTATATCGCCTGGCGCCAGACCGTGCTTGGCGCGCTGCGCGACGTGGAGGACGCGCTCGTCCGCGTCGATACCGAGCGGACCAGCAATGGCCAGCTCCGGTCCGGCACCACCGATGCCCAGCGCGCGCTCGGCACGGTGGAGGCGCAATACAAGGTGGGCCTTTCCGATTATACGCCGGTGCTGGACGGGCAGCAGACCCTGCTCCAGACGCAGAACAGCCTCGTGCAGAGCGACGTGCGGCTCCGGCAGGACATGGCCTCGCTCTACAAGGCGCTGGGTGGCGGCTGGTAGCTGTCCGGGAGAACGGCCGCGCCGGAATTAATCGTGCCCCAGGGGCCGGCCTTTTCGTAGAATCACGAGGCTGGTGATTGATGCCTCGTTAACGATTTTCACCAAGATTAACCTCAAAAGTGGATGGGAGCGGACCCGAAGCGAAGGCGGATCGGGGGGATTCATGTCGTTGCTGGATTATTTCGCGCCCGCGGCCGTCCGTCGCCTCGCGCGTGAGGAAGCTGCCTACGCCATCCGCGTGAAGGGCGCAGGAGCCGAGCAGGAATTGCGGGAGCGGATGCACCGGACCGACAGCCGCGCGCGCCGCCGTATCTATCGGCTTGCTATCAGGGCATTGCCCGAGCTTCTCGGCCGATAGCGGACGGAGCTCCGGCTAGGTCAGGGTCGCGAATTCGCGCAGGATCTCCACGAGCCGGTTGGTCGAAAGAGGCGCATCGTCCAGCACCGCCTCCACCTGGCTCGCGACGAACAGCGACGGCCCGGCATAAGCCAGCGACCAATTGTCGAACAGGCGCGCGTCGTGGGGGCCGCTGAGGATCGTCCGCACCTCGGCGTGACGAGGATCGCGCTCGATGCTGGCCTGCACCATGGCCACGGCCGTCGCCGGCCCCTCGATGATCTGGGTGAAGCGCGTGCCCGTGAACAGCAGCGCGCCCGTCACGTCGAGCGGGGCGTTGCGGCGGCGCGAGACCGCCACGATGTCGGCGACCGCCGCATCCGCCCATGCGGCTGGCAACCGGGAGTGACTGACATACAGCCAGCGATGGAGCGCGGGCGGCTTGGTACGATCGTTCTGCACATGATCCTGATACGCCGCGCGCTCCCTCTGGCAAGGCGTTGCAGCGCCTCTGCCGGCCCCCGCTATCCAACGGCGTGCCGCAGTGGGACGCTGGCCCCCGTGGAATTGCGGTATCCAGGGCCAACCTCCGGGAAGTTATGCGCCCCTAGGCAGCGGGATCGTTACGGCAAGGCCGCATCGTCGCGCATGGTGTGTCGGAAATGGGAGGACAAAATCGCAGATATGCCCCATGAATCCGAGGATGCCGGCATGGGTCGGCGCATGCGGAAGCCGGGATCATGATGACCGCGCGGACTGTCTATCTCGTCGGCGGAGACCCGCAATTCCGCCGTTCGCTGGCGAGGATGCTGCGCGCCGTGGGGTTTCGCACCCATGCCTTCGCCAGCGCCGCCGATGCGATCGACGCGACCGCCTATATCGATCCGGGCTGCGTGCTCCTCGATGCCGTTCTACCGGATGGCGATGCGTTCGATCTGCTGGGTGAATTGAGTGCGCTGCGCCCCGAACTGCCGGTCATCATGATGGACGGGGCGGCGAGCGTCCGGACGGCGGTGCGCGCGATCCGGGCGGGCGCGATCGACTTCCTCGAACGCCCGTTCGACGATGCGACGCTGCTCGGAATGCTGGAACAGGCGTTCGTGCAGCTTCCCGGCCGGGTGCGGCACGAATTGCGGGTGCGTGATGCGATCGTGAAGGGCGGTCGCCTGACGCCGCGCGAGCGCGAGGTGCTGGAAGGGATGCTGGCGGGCCGGTCCAGCCGCGAGATCGGCGGCGCGATCGGGATCGGCGTCCGCACGGTGGAAATGCATCGTGCCAACGTGATGCGCAAGCTCGATACCGACAGCTTGCCGGGGCTGATGCGGCTCTGCCTGCTGGCCGGGCTGACCAGCGTCGAGGACGATGCGGCGGCCTAGCGGCTGCCGGTCGTCGCCTCCGCCAGGGCAGCGTCTTCCGCCGCGCTGATCTGCTGCACCTGATCGAAGGCCTGCTCGATCGCCACCATCGCGCCCGTATCCGTCTGCGGATCGAGCCCGCTGCGCGCGCCGTCGAGATCGGCCAGCGCCTTGGCCACGGGGCCGCGCGCGGTTTCGATGCGCGAGAGCGCCACCTGGGCGGCCAGCCACGCATCGCTGCCCTCGCCGGCGCCACGCCCCCTGGCGAGCGCGGCGCGCTCCTCCTCCAGCACCCGGCGGAAATCCACATCGGCCTTGCGCGCGCGATCGATCAGCGGGGCATAGCGCTGGACGGCGGCCGGATCGGCGACGGCGGCGGGCGGTGTCGGACGGCTGGGCTCGGCCAGCGACACCTGCTCGATCGGGCGTGGCGCGAGCGAGGGATAGCTGCCCGACTGCCCCGCGCACCCGGCGAGCGCCGCGGCAAACAGGAAAGCGAAGGAGGCGCGGACGGGCGGGGAGGGGCGGATGGCCATGGCCATCGTCTAGAAGTGTGCTTTTATCCAAGCAATGGGGTTGCGCTCCCGTGGAACGCCTTCTAAGAGCGCCTCCACAACGCGCCCGTAGCTCAGCTGGATAGAGCATCAGACTACGAATCTGAGGGTCGGACGTTCGAATCGTTCCGGGCGCGCCAATTTCCCCAAAGAAATTGAGAGAGTTAGCCGGCGGCCAGAAATGGCCGCCGACCTAATTTTCGGTTTAGGTCGGTGAATCGACCAGCCGCCGCGCGTATCCGGGCTTTTCCAGTTGCCTTCGATCCTACCCCTCGCGCAAAATGGTCGCTGAAGCACGCAGTCTCCTTTCGCGGCCGTGTCCCGTCACGTGGTGTAACAGCGTCACCGTTGGAGCTTGAGGTGCAGGGAGCGTAGCGACCGGAGCCTCAAGCTCCAACGGTGACATGGCCCCTGTCTAGGCGGCCATCGCCAA
>Ga0105239_10000362_pt1 | contig 66441 bp, 58 predicted proteins | sample KBSC44metaG_FD_92761 | JGI IMG/M metagenome (GOLD analysis project Ga0105239, IMG submission 92761) | Corn rhizosphere microbial communities from Kellogg Biological Station, Michigan, USA - KBS C4-4 metaG | ecosystem: Host-associated > Plants > Roots > Rhizosphere > Soil | place: Michigan, USA...
CCATCCACACCATAGTAAACTACACGGTCTGTGTTTCTCAATGTGACTGGGATTCTCAGATGGTGTCGTGCCTTCCACCACGCAGCCCATTTCAGGTGCTCTCACTCCTGCCTTCATCCCCACTTTCCAAGGCGCGTGTCGCGTTTTGGCCTTGGCATTATTAATTACAGCTTCAGACACGCAACTCCCCTCTAACAAGCCCTCCAATGCTTGTCAGACAAAGGCACTTTAATCACGCCTATCCCGTGACGTGCTCGTCCAATCGATTTCTCATTTTGAACTAATAATTTCTGCACAAGGCGCGACAAGGCTGCATCTTCATCCTGACTCCTCACCCAATCCTACCGGGACCACCAGTACTAGTAGTTTGTTCAGGCACTTTGCTGGCAAGGAATCAGTTGGATTTCACAATCCCCCCCCGATGAATATGGAATGACAACAACGAACCCCATCCACCTCTACCGGTCTCTCCTCCGGGAAGCCAGCTACCTGCCACTGGCGACATGCCGTAGCCACTTCAAAGACTACATCAAGCAGTGCTTCCGCCGGTACCAGCCACGACACATCACCAGCCCAGATGGCTCCCCACGATTGCACCACGGATCGCATAAGGGCAACCGTGCCATCCCCCTACAGCGAAAGGTGGACCTCCTAGCCAAAGGGCGCAACTGGCTCTCGATTCTGCGGCGCGCAAACCATGGCTCTCTCAAACCATTCGAAAAGATCCTGGGCATGACATACGGCCGGACAGGACGTCGACGGTACGAGCTACTGGACGCTTCCAACACGCCGATGTTGAAGACGAAACGGGCTCCTCCGGAGGAGGCGACGCCGGGGCCTAAAGACGCCAAACGCTCTCCACATTGGAAACCACCCGCGCAGATGATGGCCCTGCTGACGAGCCAGGCCAAAGAAGAAGGCTACCTTATCCGCAACTCGAAGCCAAGAGTGAAGACACCGTTCGAGATACCCGAAAAGAATATTTGGGGTAATCCCATCTCGGAGCGGCGCAGGACCAACCAGCTGCAGAAGTGGTACTCTCGCAACAGTCGAGGTGTCCTGCCACCTCTTCCAGCACAAGAATACCTGCAACTCCTCAGTATAGCATCAGGCGAGACTCAGTTGCCAGATATACCCAAACGCCGACCCGTCGCTTCCTCCTCCACCGCCACCGCCACCGCCTCCGCCACCGCCTCTCAAGAAACAGACAGCCTCAAAAAGACAGCCAGCCTCATCTTCGCCGGTCCCCAAACCGAAAAACAACGACGACTCGCCGCAAAATCTGCCTCCGCTTCCTTATCCACATCCGAAAGCACATCCAGCTTCGACAGCGCCACGAAAGCCAACATCTCGAACCGGCGGCGACGACTCAGCTCACGCTTCATCCAACGGCGACTCCAGCGCGCCGTTCTCCAACAAACGCCCCTAGCGCACGCCCCCTCATCCGCCGCCGCCGCCAGCGAGAATGCAGACAAGAGCGCGGCAAAGGCCATCCACTTCAGCTGGCAGGACGGCCGATCTCACGACTGTGTCTACAAGGCCTCATTACCGACTGCCCCCACGGGCGGGAGGCAGACGAAGCTGCTATTCGGTTGAGAAATAGAAACAAGAAAAAGATATGAACCAACGCATTCTAGAAACGATGTGTTACTAGGAAACTGATAGTTGGTGAACATGTATGTTTTGGTGCGAAGTGCATTGAGGTGGGGAACAATGTACTTTTGTTGAGCAGAAGAAATATTATTAGTGAGCGCTTACTTTCTGGGATAGAGGGAAAACACTACTCAAATAAAATATCACCCCGAGCAGCCTCGGAGAACGGTTAACGAAGCCCTCCTCTTCCTTTCCTCATTTCGATCTGTCCCCTTCCCAACACTTTCCTCACGTTGAAGTTGCGAATCATGACAAGCTCCCGCGGCCATCACACGACATTCAATGTTTCCATACGAGAACTTCCAAAACAGCAAAGGATCATCAAGTCCTCATAGATTGCCTACGTTCATTCCCCTCGACGAGAACTGTTGATACACTGGTATTCCCACTCATTGAAACCACCCATGATTTTGACCCTAATAACCCACAATGCGCCCCATTCGGCCCTGTTTGCCGTTTTGTCGAATCGACCCTTCTAACATGACCAGTAACCGTGTTACGTTTATCTACCGACGCTATGCATAGTTCGAATCCTATTTCGTTAGTCATTACCTCGTCCTTTTGGCCGCCTCACGTCGATCCCCCAAGCATGGCACTCATTGCGATATACCATGTTAATGTAGCTCCACCGTCTATCCAGCTCATGTCGAAATTGGGCTGTGTGAAGAAGTTGTATGCTGCTTGAGGGTTAATGATTGCTAAATTCGCCATGATTAGACCTGTGTCATGGGTCAGTTGTGAGTGTACAAAGGATGTGTCACTGCCTTACCTCTCCATCCGCCTTCAACACCGCTCGCTGGTCTAGCAGCCCCATCGGCGAAGTAAAGCAGCCATTCCTCTAGCACAAATTTTCCTAAAACATAATTAGTTCAGAGACAACCCCATTTGCATTGACTTTACTTACGAGATCTGGTCAAGGTTGAGAAAGGCATCACCGGAATCATATGGATACTGCACGAGGTTAGCAACAGTGTTCAGCGCCCAGGACTTTCCGCTCACTCACCCTTGAATATAGGAAAGATCGGCGCCGAAATAAGTGGCGTGGTCTGCCTTGTTTTCGAAAAGAATGCCGGTGACCTTGTTGTTGATAAACGACGCGGGCTGATTTGCATTGTCGCTGTCCATCAGGAAGTAGTTGTGCAAGCTGCGAGCCAGAATGGAGAGCATTAGGTTACCACGGGCTTCCATCGAAGCATCACCAATAGTGTTCCCCCACAGCTTCAGAGCGTATGCAAACATAGCATCCTCAGATGACGATTCTTGGTCCTTTCCGTCTCCACTCTCAAACAAGCCTTTGGCCCAAGAGTGCCCTTGGTAGTAGTCGAAAGATCTGGAAACAGGAAAGTATTGATCAAGAGAGCTTGGATTGGAGACATCACGGACCAAACCATTGACCCAGTCTTTGTTGGCAGTCAACCAAGTAGGGTCTAAATGACCAATCACAGCTGCGGCGTGGATGAAATATGCATAATGGAAATGGTGGTCATTGTAGTATGAATTGCCGAAGTCAACGCCAGAATCACCTGTGATATAGCTTGCAGATGAAACCAAGCCCTTCCAGTCTGAATCGTAATACAGAGGGAATATCTGCTGGTTATTAACAAAGACGTCGAAGGCGCTTTCAAGTGTTAGCAGGGCAGACTTAGCAAGGTCTTGTTGATTTGACAACTCGTGCATGGTATAAATCAGGGTTGCAAATTTGCTGAGCGCTTTTCCGCTGAAATACATGCTGTTCAGGTTTGACTGAGCAGACATGTTTTGTGAAGCTTCAATGGCAGCAATATTTTGAATGGCCGAGATAGCAGCTGGGGAGAGCGTAGATGAAACCTGGGTATCGCCGTCTGGTCTCCAAGGTACAAAAGAGAGGGATGTTGGAAGTGATTCCTCAAGCACCCAATAATCAGCAACAACTGCTGTGGCTGCGCCTTTGGTGAGCGAGGTAAGCACCAAGTTCGTGAGGTTGCCTAAAGTACCAGACTCAAATGATTCAACATGATGAGGTAAAGCGAACATGAGCAGGGTTGTGCTTGAAGCATAAGCCCCGCCTTTCTTCCAAGACAAACTATATTGAGCCGTGGAATTATGTGCGTACCCCCCAACCGTTCCAGAGGTGGGATAAGCTCCAACTGCCTTGTCGTAGATTGATTCAAAGCTTGCGTCAGGAAGTTTTGCAATTTGGATATCACCATACCAATTTGAAATGCCCTGAAGCAAGGTACTGGAGACGAGCTGAAGATTCGGGGCTATTCCATTGACTGCGACAGCGTATAGCAACCAGATTTTGCCATCTTCGAGCGTCACTCTGTACTTGAATACACCGGGCTTGGGTGAAGCTGCAGCAGCGACATTTCTGAAGAAAATGCTGCTTTGAATCGCTGGTTGTAGATTGACATATTGGCCTGTAACAAATCCCATACCTTGCACCAGTGGTAGCGTGAGAACGGAAGACGAACCCGCAGAGGGTTGAAGATGAATGTTGGCAGACAGTTCCAGCAAAGAATCCGAGGTCAAAACTGTGGAAGGACCGAATTCGGCTGCTGAGAGGATTATTGACTCAATTCCCAGTGGATTGATGTAGAAGGCATTCGGTGAACCTGAAATGGTGGGATTTGGAGCTCCAAAGGCCTTTTGATTGTCATCAATATGAGAAATGGCCATACCCCAACTTTGTGCGTTTCCACTCCCTTTACTCCATCTCAGACTGTAAGGGGTAGTGAATCCAGGAGAGCTCTGAGTGCCCAGAACGAAGTTCTGGTAGAATTTATTGGTCTCAATCGGTCCTCCGTCCAGATTGATGCCCTGTCGCGGGACCGGGTGACCACTATGCCATTGAATATTGTTCGCTGGTGACCCAAGACCAACTGGTTGGAAAATATCTTGCCCATAGCAACCCGAACTCAGTAAACAGGTCGAACTAGCGGTGGGTAAATTTGTGGCTGAGACATCTGTGGTCAAAGTTGTAGCTCCGGTCCCGGTTATCGTTGAGGATCCTATCAGTGTAGTCTCAATTATGGCTGTTCCAGTTGTGGTAATCACTGTTGGGCCGACTGTTGAAGTGGAGATAACACTCCCATCGGATGTGATTGTTGTGTTGAAAACAGTAACCGCGGTCACAATAGCAGTTGTCTGCACAGGTACAGTCGTTACAGTTTGAGTATATACAACGGTTTCGTAGGTCGTTAACGGCAGTGTGATTGTTTCGGTCACAGCACTTTGCTCGCCTGGGGCAGTCGCCGTCCCGAATGGTATTGAACTATCAAGAGGTGACAAAGTCGCAGATGAGACTGTTGGGAGATTTGTAGGAAATGGCTGCGAAGGAGGATTTCCACCAGTCTCAAGTGTAGGGTTCACGAACTGCAAGGGTTAGCAAATCTTCGGATGATATTTTCAATTGAGTAGGACTCACTCCCGTCGTGTCTGGCTGATCATGAGCGGCAGAGGTCACTGTCGGAACCTGCGATGTTGGCAACTCCGTTACGGTGACAGTGTGAAAGCTAAGATTCGGATCGACGTAGGTAATTTCAGAGCTATATTGCGATGTCCACGACTCTGGGCCATTAGCTGCCATGTCATTATTCCAGCCTGAACTAACCCCAGGGTGACCTCCCGGGTTAACTTCAGGATTCCCTCCGGGACCGCCCCAATTGTCACCATTAGGAGCAGCTGGTGGCAATGAGGGTCCAGAAGAGGGAGCAGGCGGTCCAGAAGCTTGCCAAACACTAGACTCCTGGGGAAATGATGGGTTCCCCCATTGCGGAGAAGCAGGTCCTGCACCAGGAGCATCGAAATTGGGTTGATTAGGTTGAAAAGAAGGGGGTGACCCAGGGCCTTGAGGATTGGAGTTCTGAATAGGTGGGCCGCGAGTGAAAGAAGCACCATTTGCACCTGAATATTGAAGGGGCCGAAATGTTAGCACGTCATCAAGCGAGGAAGTCTTGTGTATCATCACAATCTTGACTTAGGGGTGCTTTCAACTGACCGAAAAATTGAGGGGCGGGCAACGCTCCAGCAAGGTATGCCTGTGAAAAAGTTAGCACAATCGGAGTCCATCTTGTTTGCATTATAAAAAGAGGGAGGGAGTTAGAAATTTTGGTGGCAGAGGAGCTCAAGAACTCATGGGGTATCAGGGTAATGAGGGAGAAGAGGCGCAATGCGGTAGAGAGTAGTTTCTGAACACAGCCGCTGCTAGGCTTTGGTTTTAATGGGAAATTCGCCAGAGATGTGTCCAGATGATGGAGAGGATGAATGAGTGATCGAATAAGTGCCAACAGTCTTTTGGTCAGGAGTGATCCTCATGCAGTATATCAATAGTGGTCATTATTGACTCCGACAAGGCTCGATTGCGATAACGGCAACTTTCACGTAAGAAGACAACACACTACCACAACAAGAAGGTGGAGCTGTGGAGCATACCAGAACGAAGCCCTTGGGCCGAAACCCGAACATGCACGGCGGCCAGGGTGGTCAGAGTGTTTCTCGGGAGGGCTCGAGCTCGCGGAGCGGGCAGCACGGCGAGAGGACAAGATTAGGAACGATTCGGGGAAGGAGGCGTACAAGGAATAGAAGCTAGGGAAAGTATAAGAGAGAGAGAAATGCTTGGCCCATACGGGTAATAGGTTGTAGATGATGCTGATGAATGGAGGGAGGATGAGGACAAATCCGAAATCGAGATGTTTGTCGCATAGCATCAGGGCTTGACCATTGCACCTTCTTGCAATGCTGGGCGCGGCTCCTGTAACTTAAGATACTTGCAGAGCTGCAATGGTGAGGCAGGTATGTATGGGCTCGTGGTATGAATGGCAGGGCCATATCACTCTCTGATTGCCCAGCTTGTGATGTTTGCGCACATGCAGGATCAAGCTGCGTACCTCGTTTGGGACCCATCGCGACGCGGTGGCTTGCCTGGGAGCACAAGTAATAATTGGCCTACATTTCGTCGAGCACGCACTTGTAATAGTAATCAGTAGTGCGTGCGGAGTGGCGACAGGAATACGAGGTCAATGAACCGGCGGGCAGAGTAGCATTCGTAACTTGTAGTCCGTGGCGATCCAGGGTTCGATTCGAAGGGGATCCCAATATTGGAAGTGTGTGAGGGAAGTGTGTTTACACGCAGAGAAGGTTTTTGGGAAATACTCCCGCAGATAATGTCCAGGCTCTATCCAATCACCATGCGCTGATGGACTCGGAAAATCTCCGCGGGGCCAGCCAATATGCAAGGCTGAAAGTTAGTACCAGGCTGTCATGAAGAACGACCTGACATTTCAATGCTCATAACTGCTTTCACGAAGCATATCGTGTCCTGATATCGAGTCACAGTCATCTTGGAATTCATATGAACATTACTCTCAACATCATCACCCCATTCACTCTGATGTCAGTGACAGGTTCGATGCTCACAAGCTTGGTCCGCAAGGTGGCAGACAGAGTTCAACGATAGCGCCACCCCGCTTTTCGCCAATCTTAAACCTTTCGCCAGAGCAACCGAGATCCAAAAGCTCACGCAACTGGACGAGTCATGGGCCGAATAACGCCCTGTTTCATAAGCACGCGTGGCTTGGTGGCATCCTGGAACGTGCTCTTCGTCGTCCACTCTGGTCCAAGAGGCAGTCGAAGCGATCGCTCGTATTGTTGCCGTGACTCGAATGGATGAGGGAGCTCGCTTGCTAGGTATTTGTCGTTTTTCTTCACCCGTTTCTCATTGATGATGACTCGCTCCAGTTTCGCATCGCGTCGCTTATCTTTTGCCACTCCTTTGATCGTGGTCAAGACCTTGCCCTTGGCCCGCTTCTGTGCCTTCTTGCTAACACCCTCGCCAGCCCAGCTTCCCCATCCTGGAAGTGTGTTGTCGATGATCTGATCACCCTCCTCAGCCACCGTCTCATTTTTCTCCTGCTCGAATTCTTGCACAAGTTCATCGGGCCCAGCAAAGATGTCTTGGGCCAGGGCCACCTTATCGTCCTCCGCCTCTGATGCTGAGGAACTCGTATAATCATCCAGCCGAGCTTCAGGCGTGCCTTTGGTTTTCTGCAGCACCAAGGCAGATCGCTCTTTTGCACCAGGCTTGGATTTGGTGGCGGGTGTCGTCTTCCGGCCCAAGGTTTGTTTGGCTTCATTTGCTGTCTTGGAGGGCAGTGTCTTGTCCGTTTTCGGAGTAATAGATGCTCTGTTTGAAGCCTTAGTCTCGGGGACGACGTCGCGCTCCTGCTCGTCAGACTGGATCGGTTCCTCATCAGAGTCCCGCTCCTCAAACTCACTCTTCTGAACGACATTGTGTAGCCTGGGTTCGTCTGTTTTAGTCTTTGAACCAAACTTTTGACGGCCAATTGGGAGTTCGTCTTCCATATCAAACTCGGAAGAGGCATTCAAATGATCGGGATGTAGCTCTCGCTTGGCTTTGCGGATTTCTTCGTCATTCGCTGCCTTCCTCGCAGCTTCTGCTTTTTGCATGAATGCCATGGAATTCAACCGAGAATGTGTGTTGTTGGATTCATCTGCCTCTAACGCACTGAGCTTTGTGTGCAAGTTCTCCCTTTCATCGTCCGTATCAGAATATTCGACCGAATCAAATGAGTCAGACTCATCACCGTCCGAGTCATTGCCCATCTTGCCATCAATGCGTCTTCGAAGTTCTTCATCTCGCCTTGCGAGATCATTCACACCATGTCTCGCCTCAGCATCCCAGGTTGCTCTGCCAGTGGCCTTGAGGCTTTTGGCCCATTTGCTTTCCCGATGCCTGGCACCCATTCGTTCTTCGGCTCTTCGGCGATCATTTCGTTCCCTCTCCTCGTCTGAATTAATCAACCCCTCAGCATCCAGCCGAGCTCTATCTTCAAGATTCATCTTCTCGCGCTCCTTTCGATGAACTCGGCGGTATGCCTTGCTTTTGATCTTCTTGATCCGTCGCGCTCGTATCTCTTCGCGAAACATCAAGTCCCTTGTTCTACGAAGCTCTGCACGACGCGCTTGTACCTCTTCGAGAGGTATCTTCTTTTCCTCCAGCTCCTCGTAAGCTTGGACTTGGTCTTCAACCGTGACACCGGGTTTTGAAGAGAGACCACTCTCAAGCATGATGGCTTGTATAGTTGACTCAAGCGAGTTCATTGGTTTTAATTGAGATGTTGGTGCAAGCTGCGTTTTGTTCAGCATGCCCGCCGCCGCAGGGTCTTCCAATGGAAAAGACAAATGCTCCGCTCTTCGATTTTCCTTAACCGTCTCAATCCATTTGCTAAGCTCCTTCTTTGTCTCATCGTAAGCAGCCGACCTGTCAAGACGATCTTGTTGTCTTTTTGCTAATGGAGGAGCCACTTTTCCAGGTATTCCGCTCTTGTAGCTTTCATGTCCCTTCGGGTCGTTGTTCTGCAATGCTTTCAGAGATTGCCTTTGCCGAGGATCCTTGATGTACTGTAAAAGATCTGCAGCAGAGAGCTTAGATGTACTGAGGCCGAACTGTGATGGTTTATTCGGCAAGCCCTTGGGAGTGTGACGACTTCTGCCATCTGGTTCCGTAGCCTTTGCAGATAGTCCCTCCACAAAAGTTTGCAGTCGGGAGTGATCGCCTTCGTCTTCAGACACCGATAGTTGTTCAGATTGGTCGTCTTCAGATATATCTTCCTCAGAGTCATCATCGTGGGTATCAGAGGTTCCATCTCGTTCCTCGTCGTCCTTTCCCTTCTGTGCTTTTCCTGCCTCTGCCTCTTCCTGGTCATCCATATCCCAAGCAGTAGCCAGATCAACGGCATCATCCCCTAGGTCATCATCATTCCCAGGATCTTGACCATCAGAGCTCTGGTCGTTCTCTTGGTCGTCTTCATTTAGGTCAACTTTTCGGGCGGTTGAAGCCTTCTTCGGCTTCGCTCCTGTGCTCGTGCTGCCTCGGAATGTAAAGTCAGAAAATTTCTCTTCGTCACTCTGTCCAAAAGCATCGTCGCTATCAATGTCGCTGTCTTCGTCCTCGTCGTCCACACCGACGTGCCAGCGACTTCCTTCAAGGTCTGAGCCTTCATCTGCAGAATCGGCTTCCTGCGTTGTGTTGATCTTTCTTCTCTTTGAGGAGCGACCATCAAGGTCTGCTCTCGTTCTAGGCTCGTCTGAATCGTCATCGACCTCTCCTAAACGATGCTGTGGAATTTTGACTCGGTCAAGATTTTCTTCCTCCGCAATTTCGAGGGCATTCAGTCTTCGATTCGTGGTTTTCCGTTTGGCCGGCTTAATTGGCTTACTCGTGTATAACGAGCGGCCATGAGCTTGTCGTGGCATGGTCTCTGAGATTCTTGCGAGACTAGATGTTGATTATGTCAAGCATATCAAATGTCATGATACCCACCAGTATTGACTTGTCGAAATCGCAGGTGGGGAGTGGAATTTCTGAACTTTTTGACCGGAGTTCTGCCGGGCTCGCCAATCACGTGGCGATTGACTTCAATTTGAGATCCGCAGTCTTCAACACTGAGGAGCTCGAGCAGCAACAAGTTTACTCTGTGCAACTTCTCCCTCTCAAGTGGTGAGCGGAATTTCCGTCTAGCGGACCATCAAAAGTCACTAGTATACCGCCTTTCAAGATGGTTAAACCCTCCCCCCAACTTCAGGCGCGCATGCGCTTCACCACCAAGCAAGTCGGCAGAGGTTTCTATCGAGGCACACGAACTGGTTCTATGGGTGCTCACACCCAATATGGTGGCTATATCGTCGACTACCGGAAGACTCGCCATTATGTCGTGCCTGACTTCAAGAATTTCAAGGTGAATTTCTGCCTGTTCCTTTCCCTGTTCGCCGGCTAATTTCTCTATTTCCAGCTCACTCCCTTCGTCAGTTTGGAGATCAAAGACAATGGGCGGGCAAAGGAAGATCGTAGAACAGGTGAAGCATATGAAATATCTCACACAAGTGGTATTGAGTTTTTAAGAGAGTGGAAAGAGCACAACCCAGAAGAGTACGAAGCCGATCTGGCGGAGGAGAGAAATCCAGATCGTGCTAATGAAGAAACTGTCCTTCGCGAATGGATGTACAAACTACCGGTAACCAAATCCGAGAACCTGTCGACGTCTTTACCTCACGTACAAGCCGGCGAGCGTCAGGATCAAGTTCCGGTCAGCGAAATCCCGAAATCCCCGAATAACACAGACTCGATTCCGTTGAGATAGCAAACCGAACTCGAACATTTCCACAATACCAAGGTCGCTAGAAACCCCAAAGCGCTCCCTGCGGCGGCTACTGGGTACTCTGGGATCCTTCTTTAGGCCCCGAGATTATCCCTACTTATGAATTGACAACTATCGAAAAGGCAGATCTACATACCAGGCAAGACCAGCTCCACAGGAGTCTCGAAAAGTTGCAGGGAATCAAGAAAATAACCCGAAACCGGATAGACACCGTTTTCAACACTATCCATCAAAGGATAGATCATGTACTGGATAGCCACGCCACGTGAAATAACCACTACCAGGAGAAAGGGCGAGGCGGAGCAGATCAATGATGTTGGTTCTTGGTCATCAGATCTGAAGCTGATACAACAGTACACCAAGCTATCGGGACCTGCGACACTGTATCATCACATATGATAGAATTAATTGTAGCAACATATATCTCGAAGAAATATCCAGAGCACTCTACCTACAGCATCCCGTCCTCCTGCAACGCGGGAAGAGTAAATATCTTACTAGTAGTGGTGGGTCTGAGTCAATCATTCAGGTGCATTAGATTTCTGAACCTTAGAAGATCCAACTTTTTCTCTCTATCCATATCTAGCGCCCTGCACTTGCGTATCAAACCAAGCCGGTGGAATGCCATAGTTGATGACAGTGCTTTTCAACTTAGTGTAGCTCTCGTAGGCCTCGCGTCCATTCTCCTTCCCCAACCCGCTTTCTCTAAACCCACCCCAAGGCGAGGAAGGATCATTTAAATGGTGACCATTGATCCACAGAATTCCCGCGTCTATCTGTTCCGCCACTCGATGCGCCTGTGCAAAATCCCGCGTCCAGACCGACGCGCCCAGCGCAAAACTCGTGCCGTTGGCAACTTCGACGATCTCTTCCTCGGATGCGCACCGTATCAGTGCAATTACTGGCCCAAATACCTCATTGCAGGCCAGGTCGGAATTCGCACTCGTTTCTATCAGTGTCGGCTTGAAGAAGAAACCCCGGGGCTGGTCCGCAGGTTTACCGCCGCACAGGACTCTCCCGCCTCCATCCACAGCACGTGAGACAAATGCCGCGCATCGTTCAACCGAGCCTTTATTAATCACGGCTCCAATTTGTGTGCTGGGATCGGTCGGGTCGCCGAGTTTGAGAGCTGCAGTCCGCTTGACCATCTCCACCACAAATTCGTCATAGATATCCGTGTGCACGAGTAGTCGGCTCCCCGTCACACAAGTCTGTCCGCTGGCAATAAAACTTGCAAAAAGAGCGGCCCGGACAGCCTCATCAACATCCATACTAGGGAAGATACACACCGGGGCTTTACCTCCCAGCTCGGCTGTGATAGGAATCATGTTCCGGCTCGCAACAGGTGCGATGGCTTGATACGTGGACAAACCACCTGTCAAGTCGATACGTGCAAGCGACGGATTCTCGCATAGAAATTTGCCTGTGTCGTATCCATATCCACATATAATCTGTAGTGTTCCATCGGGGAGGCCGGCCTCTTGGAACAACTCACCCAGTTTCAGTACACTGATGGGTGCGAGCTCCGACGGCTTGACGACGACGGTGTTACCCGCCGCGAGAGCCGCGCCGATCTTCTTCGTCGCTATCAGTAGCGGGTGATTCCAAGGCGTAATCTGTGCAACGACGCCTATCGGGCTGCGTGTCAATGTGTTGATCACTGGTCCTTTGAACGGCGTTACGCTCCCCTCATATGTCCGAGCCAGACTGGCGAAGTACTCAAGCCACTCGGGAATGCGACCTAGCTGTGCTTTCATCTCCTGGATAGGTCGACCTGTTTGACTGACCTCCAAGTTGATGAACTCTTCCATACGTGATCGCAGCAGTGTCGCAGCCTTGACTAGAACATTGAAGCGGTCTGTCGCACTGGCTTTGGACCACAAGCCATTGCGAAAGTTTCTCAGGGACTCCTTCACTATGTTGTCTACAGCCTCGTACGACGTGGCATCAACGCTGCCGATAACAGCCTCGGTTGCGGGGTTGATAACTTGTATTGAGTCTGAAGCGGGTGAAGCGCGTATGCCATTGACCCAGTTTGAGTGGTGAGGGACGTCAGACATTTTTGGGATGTACTTATCTGTATTGCTCGAATGTCAAGCCGCTTGTCGAAAATTCAATTCAGAATACCGTTTTCGTTGTGCTCAAATTAACTGCTGGGTCTTCGTTGGCTGTTGTCCATTGAGAGACCTCTAATACGGTACCGCTTTTTTCGCCTGGGGCTAAGATCGCCCAAGGGGGGAGGGTTACCTAAGGTATGTAATATTGTACTCAGTATAAGTGCGCCGAAGCTGGATTCTAGAGGAGAAAAAGGCACAGGTTAGGCTTAAGGGGGTTGATAATAGGAAGACTAAGCTAATACTGGTTCAGAGGAGGGTTAGGGCGGCGCGGTGAATCTTCGGAACGGGTGGGTGCCTGCCACGTCCACATGTGAATCACCATATCCTGGTCTTGGCGCGTGCTCATTCGAAGGACTGAAACCGAACCTCACGTGTTTCGAATTTCTGATATCAACCTGAACAAAGCCGGCTCAGAGCCCGCAAGCTAGTACTGCAATCAATGGATATCAAAAGTTTGTCTCAGACGATGAAAAAGAGATAAACTTATATGGGACTCGAAAGAAATAACTCCTCCTGAAGACAAGGAACCACCGCAATGCAAATTCGCCTCCCTTTATCTGAACTCGTTGGAGCCGTAGCACCGGCGAGTCCGACCCATTTCCTTCTGTTCTCATTGTCCAAATCAAGTGAACATGGCACTCCCAAGCGGTGAAGCCTCATACAAGAAACAACCGGGCATCCTTGCCATCTCCAAAGACAGAAAATCAGTCTCATGGAGCCCGGCCCAGCCTCCTGACACAAGCCCAAGCCTGGTAATATCAGCAGCGAATGTAACCAATCTACAGCAGACTCCAGAATCGAGTGCTAAGGTGATGTTGAAGATATTTGCTCAAGATCCCGGTCAATCTGAAGCAACCGCGCACGTTTTCACCTTCACCTCAAGCAGCGATCCAAGGAGTCAAGCAAATGCCATCAAGGATGCACTAGCCAATGTTATCCAAGCGCAAAAGGCCGCTCAGAATGCTGCTGCTGAAGTGAGCGGCGGTCAATCCGCTGCTATAACGATAGCAAATGCGGTTTCGGGTACAAACAAGATCACCAATTCCTGGGAGGACGATGACAGATTGAGGGCAGATGTCAAATTGCAGCAGTCTCTCATGCAGCAAGATCCGGAATTGCAGAGAACATTTATGGAATCGTTGAGTTTGAAGCCGGAATCCATATCCACCATGCAGTTTACCACCCAATTCTGGTCATCACGTGTTCCTCTACTTCGAGCGCACGCTATTGCTCAAAACCAGGGAAGGGGCAAGTACAACGTGTTCTCAGAACTACGGCGTGAGGACGGGGGTACGAAGCTCAGCCTCACAGGAGACCATGTCCGTGCTATATTCGAACAGTATCCTGTTATGCGTATAGTCTACGATGAAGTCGTGCCCAATAAGTGTAAATCGGAAACGGAGTTCTGGTCACGCTTCTTCCAAAGTCAACTGTTCATGAAGCTACGCGGCTTGAAATTTGACCCTGCTCGAGAGTCCAGAGACAAATATCTGGATACGGAGGAATTCCTCAATCATCCAGAATTAACGGGTCTACGGCCTACTTCCTCGGAGCTGCACATCCCCAAGTTCATCGATTTAGAAGGCAATGAAGAGAATCACAGCCAACGCCAGGGAAACCGACCCGACAGCGAACTCCGTGCAACAGCCCTCGACAAAGCACCCATAATACGCAAATTGAACGCTCTTTCCGAGAAGCTTATGGCGACGGTCCGACCATCAGACGTCGATGCCTCTGCCCCAATTGGGCTGATGGAGGCTGAATATGACCGCCTCCGGCTCCAAGATCTCGTGGGCGACCCAGAACAAGAACGAATCATTCTAAATATTCGGGATCAAAGCCGCTTCTTCGCCGATAACAGCGCCCAGCAAGACGGTGAAAGAACGACAGACCCAAACCCATTCCGAAACATCGACCCATCCAAAGCCATCAAGGACGTCCACAGAGATCTTACCTCCCACTTCCCTCAACCAGGAATGGGCGTCATCCCGATTGATGCATTCGACAACGACGACGAAGACATGGACGATGATGCCAACGAAAACGCCTCGGCCGAATCCGGCTCTTCCTTAGCTATGACGCACATCCTCTCCCTGGTACAAGCACATCGCGATCAAACGTCCGAGATTCCTGCCGCCTCAGGGCTCAGCTCCGCGATCTATGACCGCCTAACGCTAACCCACGCCACAACCATCGAATTCCTGCGACAATTCTGGAACGCATTCCTATCCGGAGATGTGGCTCGCGCCAACGAAGTGGCGTCGCTAGTCGAAAGCCTGAACCGAGCGCTGGACCGCATCAACGTGATCGCCGAGGACGCGGAGAACGAACGACAAGCACACATCAGATCGCAGCAGCGGGCGATCGAAGAGCGCTTCAAGAAGACCGGACGGCGGCACAGGATCGACCACAACCAGATCCGCGGTGGCGGGAAGGTCGTCAGGCACCTCCTCGGCCCGATTATCAAAAGTTTGGCGAATGCCGTCGCGCGATATAAGCAGGCGTTCGAGCAACAGACGGCGGCCGCTGCTGGCACTGCTGGTGGTAGGGAGGGATGAAAGAATTAGAAAAAGGGATCTCATGTAGCACGGAATAAGGCGGCATCCTTGGTGCTCAGCTCCCTGGGAAATCATCTTAACACAAGGGAATCAATCCTCCACAGGTTGACTACTCCAAACAAGAGAACCATACCGAAGTCTAATGGCAAGGGATCTGCACGATTATATGACCATGGCCAGAAGGCGGTACCTACTTGAGACCATATAAGCTTGCCTCAGCCGGATTTTGGATCTATGGTCAGGAAACCTGCGCTTACCTCGACATATCTCCTTCACCAATATCCTATCTATCGTCTGATTTGGGCGGCAGGATCTGTCAGCTCATGTGAAGCTGCCAGCAGGCCAACATTGAGATTGTAGGAATAGGAGCTCACATAGAGTAGTATTATGGTAGAATGCAAAAATAAAGAAATTTAATATTGATTTCAAGTCATAGTTTCGTTTCAGTATCATTCGCTATGTTCCCTTTCAAGTCCCTTATGGTATGCGTTGCAGTCATTTTCCAAATCTACCATTCATAGAACAGCAAATGAAGAAAATTGCTCATCCCACCCTCTGCCTCCACAACAGGAGCGAAAAAGACCAAATCAAGAGCCGGTAAAATAGCCCAAGACCTGCCTCCCAAAACCTCTCCGCACATCACTCCCTTGACTGGAGCCCGCCGCAACACTGTCACTGACGTTCCTCATGCCGTCAGCAGAGCTACCCTCCTCCTCCAGCCGACGGCGCAGGCCTTCGAACTGGCCGCGTTCTTTGCTCTTGCTCGTCTCCCCGACCACCCAGCTGGGCACTCTCCACCGCCCCAGGCCGCCCGGTAGCAACTCGCCCATCCACGCCGTGCCTATCGTCCACCCCACCGCGGCGGGCAGCAGCTGGTATGGAAATTGGCTCAATGCCAGCTGCGCCGCGATGAGATACGTCGTCGACTTGTCACTCAGCACGATCCCCGCAGGCTGCTGCGGATGGGCGGACGCATCTGCGTCGCCATCCCCTGCTCTTCTAGGCCTCGAGCCCGTATCCGCTGTGATGATCTTATAGCGATACAGCTGGGGAATCTCGTCCGCCCATGCGCTGAGGCACGCATACATAACAGCGGTTAACCCACTAGGTAAGTAATTATACACGCCTAGCGACCACACCTTCAGCGTGACTGCCAGCGTGGGCAGGAGCAGCACATTCAGCCAGAAGCAGACGAACAGGAAGCTCGCATACTTGCGACTGCCCCAGAGACGCTCGAGGGCGCGGAACTGGTATAGTAGCGCCGTCGAGAAGAGGAGTTCCACCGACGAGGTGTACGCGGTCTGGAACGTGAGGATTCGTGAGAATTGCAGGTATGGCCAGAGGTGCGGTGTCAGTCGGATGGCGAGGTAGTGCTTTAGGTCTAGCACGGAGGTCAGGATGCTTGTTGAGATGGATAGCAAGATCACGAAGCGGGTTACAGGTGCGTGCGAGAAACCGGATGTCGTGACCATGGCTGCTTGCTTTGAGTTATGGCCTGAGAGGGGTTTATTGGGGTTTTATCTTCTTGGTTGAAATTTACGTGAGACGGAGAGGACGGGGGTGGCGTGTCATCGTTAATCTTGATCTTGATCGTGTGAAGCAGTGGATTTTGAAAAAGAACAGGTGGTGAATTATTAGAATTATTCACGGAATTAAGTACGGAGTACAGAGTCTCTGCACATCTCCAAATAATATTGCATATCACATGCCTATTCTGTGCCTGGAGTGCGGGGTATGAACTTTGCTACAGAGGCAGGGAGAGAGAGAGCCCTGGAAGCCTCCTTTTTCCCGCCCTAGCAAGCCCAGAGCTTCTGAGAAATATCTATGAAACCTCGATTCATCTCGGAGTCGCTTGATCGTCTGGAAGCGTATTCAAAATTGATGGTTTCCAGCTAGAAATTACTTCCTGTGAATCATATGGCCGTCCACATGGCCCAAACCCTCGAGAAAATCCTGGCTAGTCCAAGATCCGACTTGAAGATAGTCTCAACACATTCTTTCTGACCTCAAGACATAATAGCGTTGACTGATTAGACATTGACCCATTTGCTTCTTCAGGGCAGTACAGTGGTACAGAATAGCACCATCTACCTCACAAGCTAAACCATCGTAATTGATTCCATTCTCCATTGACACAATCATTCCTCAGCCACCGCTCGCCTTATCAAGGGCATCTTTCAAAAATTCTAGGTTGCCAATCACTTCCTTTTCAACGCTTTCACCCGTCGCTGCACTATTGTTGAGTTTGCCGTATCTCAAGTCACTCAGCCCACCCACTCGTTCCTCGCATTCTTTCTTCAGCTCGCCGATTCTAGTTTCGAGGAAAGCTATTTCCGACGCGAGATCCTCGGCCGCTGTTGCAAGTGATGAGAGAAGAGAGGCACTCGTATGGTTGTGCTTCTTGGTTTGAGGTTGGATAGTATTACCCAAAGGACCGTGTAAGGCGTCTTCGAGTTTGATCGAATGATCCGGATCGGCATCGGAGTCAGAGTCTTCAGAAATCCTTCGTGTTTGATATCTATTCGTTCTATTTTCGTTTTCATCCCCGTCCTCGCGTTTTCTTTTTGTTCCAGCTTCCCGCTGCAGATTCCTAGCTAGCCGAGCCTGGAGTCCCGTGCTTCGTCGACATTCAATCTCAATTCGTCGCCGCACATCATCGATGGTGATATCACGCTGGAATTGCAGGTCCCGATATAGTCGCTTGAGTTCTGTCGAGCAGGGCAAAGATGCTTTTGGTACCAGAGATTGAAATCGTGAGTAGGGAAGGATGGTAGGAATGGGGCTTGGATGTAGAAGATATGAAGTCAAGATTTCAGCCTCATCTGGTTGAGAGGCGTGGAGTGATGCCATGGTGATGAACGGATCAGTTGCAACAAGGGCACAACTTTTAGAGTGCGGTTTATGTCTGCTGCGGCGCTCTCGGTCTCGTTGATGTGAAGGGTCTTTCCCCAATGTGGATTTGCTGGACGGGTTGAGCAGAGAACGCTCAAACAAAGGACCCAGAACGGCTGGAGACGGTTTAGACTGCGCCCTTCGCAGCCCGTGTTAGCACTGCCTCTGGTCTTTGGACCGCAGTGCAACCAGATGATCTTTTTCTGAATCTAGGGATCCCACTGGACTTAGCTCTAGTGTTGAACAATAAGGGGCTTTTGTCCACGCGGATGAGTCGCCGGATCTTTGCACTTTGTGAACTCGATCCCAGAGAAATCTCAGCTCGAGTTTCAATAGAATGCGGATTCCAAACTCATTGAGATACGATTTCTCAACGTAGAGGTGGTCTTGCACAGATAAGGAGGAGAATCGAGCCGTTTGGATATTGCGTGGTTGAAAATGTGCTTCTTCGGGCAAATATACGGTACGCGACCCGCATTCACGCGTTCCCCTTGGATCCCTAGGATGAATGACGCCTAAAGACACGATTTTCAGTTATTTTCGATGTGCTTCTGAAGTTTCAACAATGAATTGTCACCATCCCTCAGTGACGCGTCGTGGTTGATGAAGGCGAATTGGGTTTAGCGTTGTTCTTTTCCAGCCAATTAGCGCGCGAGGCTGGCAGAATCCGCGAAGGAGGCTCACAGCAATCGATCTTCCATCTTCGCCAACTTCTCACTTCCTTGTCCATCTCAAAAGTCACTCGACTCACATCCCTGCCATCTTTCCAATTCCCTTGTTCTTCTTTTTCTTTTTTGCATATCCCCTTTTCTCGTTTCTTGCATCAGGAAGTTGTTCTTTGTCTAGACGGGATTTTGCTGGCGGTCTTAGGATTGGCCCTTGGCTCTTCGGTGGACGCAAGAATCGTCAACTGCGTGCCAGAACCCTGCTCAAACTCAGGCGTGCGAACTCACCTCGCAATACACAACTGACGACATGGCTCCACAATCCAGTGAGATCAAACCTGTGTACCAGAAGGATGAGAAAGCCCTCTGCTTCCATGGCGAACTTCTCTACGAGGCAAAGGTTCTCGAAGTCAAACGACAGGATCCCAAGGACAAGAACAGTCCTTACGAATATCATGTTCATTACAAGGGGTGGAAGAACACGTAAGTCCCCCCTACCCACGACATCTTGCCTCATGTCTCAGAGAGCCAATTATCTCTCCCACCGCCTGAAAACTCGTCAACTTAAGTCGTTCCCATTGAAATCCGGGCCATCAAACATGAGTCAGCGTGATGAGGCAGTCGTGGTGACAATAATTAACTTCAACTGCCTTTGTGGGCTGCGCAGTCTAGTGCTGTGTCCATCGCAATAAAACCGCCCATCTCTCTTAATTCCACTTTGTTTTCTTAACCACTCCGCCATTCTCAAGATCACTAGCTAATATAAATATCGTTGATTTAGCTGGGACGACTGGGTGCCACAAGAGCGATTACGCAAACTCACGGACGACAATCGTGAGCTTGCAGCAAACCTCCGTCGAGAAGCGGTTGCTCAGAACGCGCCCAAACCTGTGGCAAAATCCATAGGAAAAACTCGGCGTGGGCAAGGTTCTGAAATCGGCTCCGGAAGAGGCAGTGAGGAACGGACCTCATCCATCCCTGCCGGAGGTGCCAGAGGTTCAAAGCGTGCGCGGGATAACGATATTGAAAAGGTTGGTGGTCCCTCTTCTAATTCTGAGTGTTCCCATAATTCCCGTTCCCCCTCTACTGGTGGTGCCCTCTTGACCAAAGCCCTGGATGCCCTTGGAAAAAGTGTAAGTGGACCCTATCAATTCCCCGCCCGTGGACTCATATCTCTGGAACTTCGGACGAGACTGGCGACCAAGACGACGCCGATCGCGCCGTGCCTGCCAAACCAAGTGGACCTACCAAACCCAGGTTGAGGCTCGAGCCAGACAAGATGGCAGAAGACAACGCACCAAATTCTCTGCCAAATAAACGACTAGATCTCTCAGAGTTCCTCTACGTGCCTAGGAAGGCCTCTGTCAAAGCCTCCGCAGCACTATCTTCCATGGGTCCGCCCCCTTCACGCCTTCAAGCCAGAACTCGCAAACAGAAAGATGAAGGGGCAGAGCAGCAACAGACTAGCGAAGACGACATTATCACTGTCGCTGCCAAACATACAAAGCGCGCCGAGGACACTTCGATCACGAAAGCCAACAAAGAAAAGCGGGTCCCCCAGTCATCTCCGTTTACTTCTCCCTCTTCCTCACTACTAAATCAAGATCCGCAACACACATCTCCATCAATCACCGCTTCCTCCGTCAGAAATTCTCGCAGCGGCAACGCGTCAAGCAGAAGACGCATTACCACATCTGCAGACAGCCGAGCCCCATCCCCATCTACCCGGAGAAACAGAATGTCAGATCCAAATGCCAGAGATGAGGAATACTGGACTCCGGAGCGACAACAGCAAATGAACACCGAATCAGTCGATGAGATACTTGCCCGCCCAGCCCCTCCTGATGAACCAGAACAATTCAGCAAGGATACGGCACGACGGCGAGACAAGCAACATTTTGCTCCACTCATCGGTGGTACTACGATGCATGAGAAGGCGCTTATCGAGGACGAACTCGAGGCGGCAGGCAAATTGACAAGAAAGCCTACCGATCATCCTGCCTACATCAAGACTATGAGAGAGGATCCCGGCAATTTCAGCAAGAAGTTATTCTATCAGGGCGTTGCTCCTGACAAACGCCTCGAGATTGCTGGCGTCGACGCAGATCCTCTTACGATAGATCCACCGGGTACTGGCGGCCCTTTCGACGCGCTCAAGTTCCCAGAACGTCTCGTCCAGCAATTGAATCGCGATGATACCGAAACTTTGATCGGTTGGGATGAGAACGCCTTATTAAAGATCCCGAAGAAATTGATGGATCAATTACGCTCTCACGTGCTGGCGAAGATGCCCATGGGCGTTCTCATGAAGCTGCCCTTCTCTACCCAAGAGAAGCTGCCAATCAATCATCCTTTCTTCGAAGAGCAAAATAGACTCGAAGAAGAAGCCGCTGCTGCTCGGAGTACTGCTCGCCGTCATGCTCGCGTTCTGAGAAGCAGCAAACCCGCACTATCAAGCACTGCCGGTACGGCCGAGATTGGGTGTTCAGTCTCGCAGTCTGAAAATGCAAGATCGACTCCACCAACTACAAACGGGTCCTTGGCCCTTCAGTCTCCTCCTAGCAACTCGAATATTCCTCCCCATGACGTGCTTGGATCAGCAGACAACACACCTCCAACCCTCTCTATCAATGATCAATCAGAAGACCACGGTCCATGCACCACATGCGTTGCAATGGGCATCAAATGTAACCTACGAAAGCCGATCTGCCATTGGTGTTCCCATGCAGGGTATGAATGCAGCTTCAACATCAAGCCTAAACCAGCAACGGACTTCCTTTACAGCAGCATGACAGACGCTGCAAAACAATTGAACCTGGGCCCTGACACAGCCCATCTGAACCTTGGAGCGGATACTAAAATTCCCAAGGAGCTCCAACCGAAGCCAACCTTTGGCAACAAATCTAACGTGGAAAAGAAAGGAAATCGCAAGCGCAATGCTAAACAACTAGGCCGTTCCCAATTGTTTGACCGTGATGGCAATTTCGTGACCCCAGAACAGGACAGATTTACTTACACTGGCCCATCTTTACAGGAAGAGAATTACCACAGTCGCCCATCCATTCGCATCTCCATCCCCGACCACCTCAAGAATCTCCTCGTCGACGACTGGGAGAATGTCACTAAATCCTTGCTCCTCGTTCCTCTTCCCAGCCAAGCCCCGGCTAACTTCATCCTCGACGAATACTTCAACGAGGAGAAGACCAACAGACGCCTCGGTTCAGTCGAAGCAGATATCCTGGAAGAATTCTGCGTTGGACTGAAGACATATTTTGAGAAGGCCATCGGAAAGATCCTTCTATACAGATTTGAGCGCAGCCAATTGAATGATGTAAGTCAATAGGCGAGACACTAATGCAATCCCGGTCCATACTAATCACACAACCTAGGTGCGCAAGCTATGGGAATCAGGCAAGTACAAGGAGTGGGATGGCAAAGGCCCCGGCGACTGCTACGGCGCCGAACATCTCACTCGCATGATTGGTACGTCGACTCGACCAATCCTCAATCTATCTAGACGGTTCACTAACAAATCATGTCCAGTCAATCTCCCCGAAATCATCGCACAGACCAACATGGACGCCGAATCAGTGGCTCGCCTCAAATCCGAGCTCAGCAAGTTCAGCACCTGGCTCTCCCGAAACAGCGCACGATTTTTTTGTGCCAAATACGAGAAGCCCTCTGCAGAATACATTGAGAGTGCGCGGTAGAGCAAAGCATGATGGAGCAGTCAGAGATAAATTGGGGGTGATGGAAAGGGGTCTCGAATTTGAAGTAATGCTTCATCATGAGGGGCTCTCAGATGAGTCATAAGGTGGCCACGTTTTTTCCGAGCGTGATATGAGATGGATTTTTGGCCATTGTTTTGAGTACTGGGAGCCGGTTGGTTGGAGGGAGAGCTCCGCGCATATTTAGCACTTTCAAGCCTTCAACAAGAATGCGAGGCTTTCATCTCAAGTACTTTGGTTTACAAATTTCGCTCGCTTGCCTACCTTTGAGTCCGTACTCCCCACTAAAGTACCTCCCAAAGGTTGCAGAGAACGTAAATCAAGTCCCAGTATCAGTTGCCACAAAAAATCAAAGGCCACACGGCCCCGGATACACATTCCCATCAGACTGGGGCGCACCAAAATCATAATCCTGAATGCCTAAGGGACACTGGACGTTCGGGCCCGGCTGCGTGCCATTAACATGAATCAACAACTCACACTCAGCGAGCAGGGTCTGTTCGTCGTCGGCATAGATGACAGCGCTCGCGACACAGTTCTCCTGTTGGAAACAGAGGGCGCAGCACTCGATGCTCGTCTGCGGGAAGTACGGGTATCCCTCCGCATAAAGAATCGTGTTGCCATCCCCGTTGCCGCTTGGGTAGTACGGCGTCGACGCGCAGGCGGCCGGCACGGTCGTCGTGAACACGCCGGTGCCGCTGACGAAGGAGGGCACCGGGTAGACCGTGGCTGTAGTTGTGGAGGTCGTTGTGCGGTCGGTCGTGGTGATGGTCGTTGTGAGAGTTGTGGTTGAAGTGCATCTTCGCGGCGGTCGGGCCGTGCAGGTTGATGTAGATGTCACGGTGGTGGTCTGCGTACCGGTGACGAGGTGAGAGCAGGCTGAGGAGATCGTTGGCGCCGCGCAGTTGCTGAGCGCGGGAGGGATCGCGGGCTGGGCATGGCTGGATGTCCAGGCGAGAGCGGGAGCAGCATTGCGTTTGTCGATTGATGGGTTGGGCCCGCTTTTGGGTGTCATGAGAAGTTAGTTGGGAGATTTCTAGGGGCCGTTTCTGAGGGGACACCATACCTTGGGATCAGGACAGTCGAGGTGTATACATTCACTGTGATTATCGGAAGTGTGGTGGAAGGCCCATCCACGCTACAACAGGTAGGTCAGTCATCTGTTGATCTGGGGAGAGGCTCCCGCGATGCGGACACCTACTACACCGTAGTGGTCGCGAGTTCCGTACGCGTCTTAGTCGTGGTACTTGTCGTGCACTGGCCTGTGATCGTGGTTGTTATAGTCATCGTTCTCGTCCTCGCACTCTTCGCCGCCGTGTGGAGGAAGGATGAACAGAATGAGGCACCTGTTGACAGGCCATCAAGGATTGAGCAGGCATAACCAGCATCACACTTAGTTGGCCGCGCACTTCCTCCTGCAGCAAACCCTCCTGGTATCGATACCAACGCCCATAAGACAAACGAAAGATGCTGCTTCATGTTGTTGCTGGGCGGCGGGGGTGGGGGTAAGGGGAGAGACCGTGTGCCGTCAGTGCTGCGACCTTCCGAGGCCTACCGTACTCTTGTTATAACATAAAATCTGGCGCATTGATCCCTCTATTATCTGACGGACGTGTTTGCACATTCGTAGTCAAGGATCAACCCCGCCTATTCCAGTGGCTTGCGGTTGAAAGTCTTTGACGGGAAGCTTGAACGAGAGGTAAAATGCGCTCCATTTTCGTACAACGATATAGAAGCAAGGGTCGTTGAGAGTTGATCCAGCCGCCTGAAGCTGTCTTCAGCGCGAACTGAGTAGCGAAGGGTCGAGCAAGTGCGATGGCTCGGATGGCCAGTCAAGCAATTTTTCAATTTGACTGGAGCAAGCCTCGAGATGTAATTCTCGTATCTCAAATTCGCATCTTGTCAATACGAGCTTTTAGAATTGCCATCTCATCCCGCGTCTCCCACTGAAATCGGGCTTCGGACTTGGTGAAAATCCCGGTTTTCATATATTTCACTGGTGAAGAAAGCCAGGACAAAACCCGAGAAGGGTTCGAATATGTGTGCATCCCACTGAGAAGGGGCAGGCTCTACTCCGTACATAAATAAATAACTAGGGCCGTGGAGGATCATCGATTTTCCGTGCCGCTTTAGGGCCGAGGGACGGGGAATCTGATTTGGCTAGCAGTGTGACTACTGCAGGAACAAAAGCTAGCACTTGGAGCATCGAGGCGACTCTTCCTCTTCACGTCTTATTTTATTCCCTACTCCCCTTATTTTCTAGCCGTAGCAGCAGCAGCCGCCGCCTCCCTGTCCGTCGCCAACAACTTTTGTACTGCCGGCCTACTCGTGCAGCGGTCCCACCAAGCACTCACAGCCTTGCGACTGAGAATGACATCACCATACCCGCAAGCACAAAGTCTTTGGATCAGAGGGATGTAGTAGACATCTGCAAGAGTGAACTCATTTCCGGCCATATATTTCTTGTGTTGTAAGAGGGACTCTGCAACATCAAGATATGCATCCACCAACCGGAGTGCCTCTGCGACAACGGATTCATGTGGGGGCAACCCCATGAATTTCTTCGCGAACTTCTCAAAGGCGATTCTACCTGCAGGCTCTTGGAAGTAGAGTATTTCTACCGACTGTGCCTGGTCAAACAGCGCTGTAGCTTCGACATTGGACTCTGGTGGTAGAAGTGGGAAGGAGTACTTCGTGGCGAGGTATTTGCAGATGGCGCGACTCTCGTAGAGGGTGAATCCTTCAGGGAAAGATATGACGGGGACTTTGCCGAATGGGTGACGTTTCATGTTCTCTTCAGACTCAACGCGGCGCCATCAGCACAACCTATGTTCAATTTGCCAACGGGAGAAGAAGTCGAACTCTCCTCCATGACGAACGGTTCACTCACCTTCTGCTCCCCCTTTCCAAGGTCGAGAAGCACGAGATCATAGTCCGTGAAGCCACCTTCGGCAAGAGTCAGACGTACACGATCGGTGTTGGTTGAACCACGAGCGCCATAAAGGGTAAAAGCTGGCATTTGGAGGTGTGCAGTAGTTTCGACAGGAATCTCGGGCTGGTTGCGATGAGCTTCGACATGTGTAAGTATGCATTTTCAGAGAAATTGAGATGGTCCCCCACTATATTATAGAAAAGTTGATCGTGACAGATAGGCCTCGACATGTCTCCATGACGGTCGTGTTGGTGGTGGAAATGCTAACGTCCCTATTCCACACGTATGGAGTGGAGTTGGAGAAGGCTGAGTCTCCAGCCTCAGACCTCGTCAACAAACAATCATGATTGGTGGGTTCGCTCTTGCAGCCCAAATAAGTTAGCGGGCATGCTGACTATTCGGGGCCGAACAGCCTCAATTTCAACAGCCGGCTCAAAACGAAACCGTCACCGACTTGTCATCATTCTTGTGGTTCCGATGGTGAACCATGCCGCATCGTTTGATTCATTTTCTCGGGACATTTGCTTGTTATGATTCCTTTCCTCATCCGTAGTCCGCTTTAACACGCGACATGCGCGAATGACCAATCCCCACCCACAATGGCCATTAGCACTGTCGCCCGCAAACAGAATATACAGTCTAGGACGAAGGTGAAAACTGGTTGCGCAACATGCAGGTCTGTCCCACCTCCCAGCTTCGGTCTAGGCCTTAAACCTGAGACCTTAGAGGGGACAAACGACTCTAAAGCGATCATGCTCACTTGGGAATAGGGTCCGGAAGATTAAATGCGACGAAACTAAGCCGTTTTGCCAAAAATGCGTAGGCACTGGTCGTACATGCGACGGCTACGAGGCCCCCTTTAGATTCGTTACTAGTCAACCAAGGAAAAACCCTCAGGCTAGCGGCGTCAAGTTGGACCTTGGTCTACAACTCATCCAGCCTAGGGTAGTGGAGATCACACCCCTGGACATCGACCTTCTGAATCGTTACTTTTCAACCAAAACTATTTTCGACGTGAAACTGAGCTGTGATGAAGAAGCCAGAGAAGTCCTTCAAGCCAGCTTAACTGACCCGCCTATACGACACGCAGTCTTGTCTCTCAGAGCGCTTCGGGAAGATCTCGAGGCGTCTGGTGTCGTTCCAGTACCTTCCATCCAGCAGACTCCGAGCTACGACTACGGTGTCCAGCAATACTGTATGGCCTTAGGAGGTCTTGCATCTAACTTGGCCTCTCCAACCTCCAACGGTTTGAAGTCGGCATTACTTTGCTGTCAGATTTTCATCAGCATTGAGCAAGTACGAGGGAACTACGCTGCTATAGCTCAGCATGTCATTCGGGGATTCGGAATCATGCATCAGTACCGGGCAAGGCCATGTCTTGTTGGTACAGATAAACTAATACCAGCACACTCTGCGAAACTCCCCCTCCTTGATCTTTTCATCATCAAGTTGTTTGCGGCACCTTGTAAATTCGCGGACCCCCCAGCAACATCTGATATGATTGGAACGACAACGTCTGCGTGTCCGATATCGCCTCACCAACAGCCCGTTGAATCTCATGAACTTCCCAAGATCGCGCCCGACATGCGGACAGAGCTTACCCGAATCGCTTCCTCGACTGTTAAATTCCTCGATGGAGTGTCACGAGTTGAATCGGTAGAAAAAGCTCTTCAGTTACTATCCGAGAAAGCAGCTCTGCTGGTCTCCTTGGAGTCATGGCTCATTGATCTTGAACTCATTCAGACGGAGATCAAACCTCCAGGACCTGAGCTTATCTCGGTATCTTTCATGCGCCTCTTCCATGTCATACTCAAAATAGTTCTTTTGGGTACACTAGACTCATCACCAGATCTTGGCACAGCGCTTCGCACCGAGAACGACCGGCTCGAAGGTATAGCCAACAATATTGGCCAGAAAGTCAAGGGTTATAGAATGCGCAGTGTGACTAGAAACGGTCGAGAGGAGCGATTCAAAGTGCGGTGATCTGAATGATAAAGTGATGCAAAATTCTCAGGAGGATTTAGTTCCATATCTCAATACTATAGCACCTTCTTGTGCCCTCAATTACTCCGTACACCACCTGGCAAATTTTAGAAGGAGACGTGGCCGGTCGGTTAGCATGTCTGCATAAGATTGCATGCCAATGCTGCAACCTTGCGGCTTCCGCTTGCAGTATGAAGAGCGAACCAGCCAATCAGCGGCCACCTACCTCGCTATATCGGGCCCGAGGCGTCCCCACCGGAGCCAGTGGCTAACTCCATGAATGGACCAGGAAACCCGTCATCGCCTTTGGGTGGAAGTAAAGATATTGATGCATTCACAACATCACTAGTTTATTGGTAGGTCTATATAGGTATACGTTCTCCCCTCCCAACCGGGAAGGGAACACAATCAATATCTTCAACCTAACTATCTTTCGCGACAAAGCCTCTTTTGCCTCTCCAAAATCCTAAATAACCGAGTTCTCAACTATTCCGCTCAATCTTAAACAAGAATACGATGCATTTCTTCCTCCTAGGCGCTACTGGACGCACTGGCCAACATGTTATATCTGAAATACTTTCACAAGGCCACACAGCGGTGGCATTGGTGCGCAACTCCAGCAGCCTTGCCCCTCGCGATGGCCTCACCATTGTCACCGGCTCGCCACTATCAAAAACCGACATTAAAAAGGCTCTCTCAGCAGCGCCCTCTCTGAAACCCTCAGCCGCGATTTTCACGTTGAACGCAGTCCGCAAATCCGACAGCCCTTTTGCGTCTCAGCTGTCACCCCCTCGCTTCCTGGCCGACTGTTGCGCCAATACTTGTGCGGTTATGGAGGAAGCCGGCATTCATCGCATCGTAGTGATGTCTACAGCAGGTGTTGGAGATTCATGGGCAACCCTACCATGGGTATCCAAGGCATTCATGGGATGGACCAACATCAAGTACGCTCTCGAGGACCACAGCATCCTAGACAAAGAGATCCGTCTGACGAAGATGGAATACACTCTTGTGAGGCCCTGCAGGTTGGAATACGATGACCCGAAGCAGAAGAAATCGGCAGATACTCAGAAGGACGTACACACGCTGGGCAGCAACGGTGCCGGGTTGCGCATGACCGACAGCACCACTGTGCAAAGTGCGGCGAGATTCCTCGTAAAGGTCGCGGTGGAAGGACTCTATATCAAAGGTGCGGTGGTTATAAGGGACTAAAATGCGGTCAGGGGAGTTGTAAGGACTCAGGGTTCTTCGGGATTTACTGCGATGGGAGCGGGCCACATTTTCGGACATCTCTTTCAATGTAACATAGAAGTACTTGTTAGATGTATTCAAGAATCTTCATGTGTACCCTTTCCTAGAAAAGCAGAGTGCTTCGTCCCAAATTTGTCGGCCCCTCGGGGTTCCCTGACACGAATAAACTTCCAGTTGGCATCTGGAAGTTCGTGCTGTATGGTATTTATACCACATCGTGAAACCTCGGGAATGACCAATGCCATCAATTCGCGCCCACTAACCCTCCGGGGTGTAGCTGGACAAATTTCATGTGTTTCGAACCATTAATTCATTTTGATTTTGCTCGTATTTAAAGCTATCGACATTATCGTAACTTGGTTCATCTTCTCCGAACACCCTTTTACTTGCTGATGCCACCAGCCTGGTTGGTATCATAAGTTATGTTGCACCTCGCGTAACATTCCTTGGCTCCTTGCGCGAACGCGGCCGGTAGCTGAGCCCTATAATCTGTGGTGTTTACATTATCCAGCCAAGTCGGGTAAGCAAGATCAGCATCGACAATGTCTTGTGGGTTGATGAAAAAGTTTTGGGCAGTACCGGAGACACCCGGGTCCTCGTTAGAGAGTGAGGCAACAAAGACTGCTGGTTCATAGTGGTCGTTGAACTCCCAGTGCAGAGAGCCTTGTGGGCGCATGGTGTCTTGGTACAAGCCAATTTCGGTTAGACGGGTAGATCTGAAAATAGTTAGTTGGTCATCATTATTTCCCCATGGCGTATGCTCACCAAAGCCGTCCTCGAGAACGAAGCCAGTCTTGAGAGAGATTCCAGAGACGAGAGTGATCATCTCGGTGGCGCGATTGTGTAGATGGATGCTATCGAGACCGCAGGGGTTCAAGTAGCCAATAGCAACTGAAAGACCGGTGCCCATCAGGACAGGGTAGTTGCCGACTTCAGCCAGGTAGCCCTGGCCACCAAGTCCGTTGGCGGCATTGGAATGAGAACCTTGAGGTGTGAGGTCGAATTTGAAGTAATCATCCGTATTGCCAAAGGTTCTGATGAGGGCTAGTCTTTCGACTGCGGTGCAAGCGAGCTTAACTTGGTTTAGTTGGTCTTGTGTATAGGTTGGGTTCGCACGAGACAAACTAGTGATATTTGGGGGATTCACACGTGTTCCGTTGTCTGGGTAGTTTGGCTGTTGACGCCTGAGGAGCTCTGGAGTAAATGGGATAGCAGTAGCAAGGCTGAAGCATGTTGCGAAGGTCACAAGATTGGAAAGCATTGTGATAGCGTTGTCTGAGGTAGGATGGTAAAGCGAGATTGAGGATGTCCTCCACAATTTGAAAATAGATATTTTGGCCTCGAAAGGGTTGCTCTTTGGTTAGAGTGCATCTTGAGCTCCAACAGAAGCTCTGACCCAGCAGAGGCTTCCGGTCGTTCTTATAATGCATTCGTTGCGAAATCGCCAGTCTCGGATATCTGGTTAAGCGGGAGACATTTGAAATAGCTGAAGAATCTATAGCCTTATGCTTTGGAGTAGCACCAATCGCTGCAGACCGGAAGTCTGGCTAGATCCTTGAGCCGTTGAGGAGTGTGTTCTCGAAAAGTTTGCGAGAAGTCGAACATAGAAGAACGGGTAATTGCATGCGATCGATAACCACGGTGGGTGCCATGATCTCAAGATTTCGAGATGCCCACAGGACCAGTCAAGAGCTGCTGATGAGCTTTGCAAAGCTTGTTAATGCTGGAGCCTGCCTGGCGGAGAATTCGAGACCAGCCGATCAGCACTCGGTAGTGAGGGCCAGGATGGTGGAAGAATGCGGGGACCCCACACCTCGGCGTAATGACAAAGTAATGATATCAGATCGTTGATATTCCCTGCATATTTACGAAGTGTACCAGGGGCGACACGGGAGAACATGCATTGGGACTCTTCATGGTCTCCTCGTCGCTCCTGGTGGCAAAATTTGGGAGCTCGAAGGATGACCTTGAGCTATAGTAGACTCTTACCCTTCAAGCTTGCTCGGCCAAATGGAAACCTCTGCCACCCTGGATGCTCGCAGATGCTCACCATGCGTCGAGATTGATTTCAAGATCTCGCGACCGATCTATTAAGGCTTAACACTGGACTTAACAGGTGAAAATAACCAGGTGCACCGCACCGGACCCAATGCGACGGAATTTATTTATCGGCTTGGTGTCTCTGTCCAGAATTGTTGGCTCAGGAAGATCCATGTTCGCGACATTATGAAGGGAGAAAACGAATATTGTTAGAGAAGGGGAGCTGTTTTGGCTTCTAAACCCATCCTCCATGAACTTCATACGCAATCCGAAGGCAGGGCATTTTCGACACAAGGGGGGGGAGAGAACACTTGTCTCGAGACACTGAGGATTATTACCTGTTAGAGCAGCCAAATGTTCTGAACTGGGCCTTGCCGTCGTTTTAACACATTTCCCGAAACAGACTAGTCTATCAGACTTAGCTAACCAATTGAGGGAATAGAGACTAAACGCCTCGCGCGTGGCATTGGTCTCATAAAGCGGCCTCATTATCATCCTGAAGCGGATCACCTCGACGCGGGTTCATCAGGACTTGGCAGAAATCGCTTCTAAATTTCTAGACGGTTCTCTTGAAAGAGACGATTCCATTTCCAATTAAACCCACAACTCAGCTTCAATGCGCAAAGGTCACCGTAACCTGCGAGTCTGAACAGACATCTTCAATATCACTGCCCAGGTATGTAACATTTGCCAACGCTCTCCTTCCTGTTTTATGATGAGAATCCAGCTGGCACCAGTCTGAGAAGACTTGTACTCTTTGCATGCGGATCAGCTTTACATGGCTATAAGCCTACAGCCTGAATTTTACCAACCTTGGAACGCTTTTGCATACATCGTTTAGAAGCCTTATCTAACCCGAATGCAGCAGGTTTGAATTGCAGTGGTATCCTTCTCCCCTCACCCACCATGGTCCTTCACAACCCAAACAACTGGCACTGGGTCACAAAGGATGCTAGTCCGTGGGCCAAAGAATACCTTGAAGCAGAAGTCAAGAAGGTATCGGCCGAGGAAGATGGCGTCTCGGCAAAGATCACCAAACTTGGGTCACTAGATGGTGATGTCGAGGTCAGTCAAAGAAAAGGAAAGGTCATAACCATCTTCGATGTTTCTTTACAATTGGAATATGAAGGTTTGTCCAGGCTTGACCGGAGTAAACTGTGCAACCATTTAATCATATTATCCAGGTAAAACAAAAGAAGGCACTGATGTCAGCGGAAGCATCAGAGTTCCCGAATGCGCATATGACACTGAGCCTGAGGAGTATGTTGTATGTTCCATTGCTGAACCCACGGCAGAATTCATCGCATATGACTTACATCTTGCAGTTCGAGATAGACATTTACTCCGAACAAAAAGAAAAACAACCAGTCAAGGAGCTCGTTCGATCAAAACTAGTTCCTCAACTTAGGAAAACCTTCTCCACACTCGCTCCCGCTCTTATTGAGGAGCATGGAAAGGATCTTCAACATGCCCCTGGTTCCAACCCTTCCAGCGGATTTGCTACACCCACGTGGCATCCCCAGAAAGAACGCAATCCAACCTCCGCAGCTCCAGTGGCGACCTCTACTTCAGGAAGCTCGTCAATTAACACAACCACCGTCAGCGCGACAGACGAGTTTCGCACGAGCGCTGAAGAGCTTTTCCAGACCTTCACCGATCCACAACGTATTGCAGCATTCACGCGAGGTGCGCCCCGAGTCTTTGAGGGAGCTAAAACTGCTGGAAAATTCGCCATTTTCGACGGAAACGTCACAGGTGAATTTGTCAGCTTAGAACCGCCCAAGAAACTGGTACAGACATGGAGGCTTGCACAATGGCCGGAAGGACACGTGAGCACCCAGGAGATCTTCTTTGATCAAAATGATGTGGATCGAGTCACCAATTTGCGAGTCACTTGGACAGGTGTACCTGTTGGACAAGAAGAAGTGGTACGTCGTAATTGGGAAGGCTACTACGTCCGCAGTATTAAACAAACATTCGGGTAAGCTGAATGGTACATTTCCAGGTTTTGAACTCGGCTAACACTTGGACAGCTTCGGTACTATTCTCTAGGCCAAAGATCGGTAAAATACGATATATTACTGCATTGCATTTCGGGAGATTGGCGATCAGAGTCAAAGATAAAATCAAATCAGCGAGTGTATTTCTCGATTCTTTTAGATTTTTTGCTCCGGTGTGAGTGTTGAAGAACACCCTTCAACCGAGCCCCCACGGGATGAATGAATGAATGAAAGAAATCAAACAAGCATTAGCCACACATCGATCATCGCCTCACATGGTTTTATGCTTTTGAAATGCCAGGTTTTTTGTGATGTCTACCTGGGCTTGGTGAACAGGGATGCCCCTTGAAAGCACCACCAGCCAGGTTGGGAAATACGTCATCGCGACTTCCTCCTCCCTCCTCCTCTCCATCAAAACTTGGCTGCACCGCCACGGCACGTTTTCTCCCTCCGTACTACATTAGCTTCGTCCATTTTTCGCTTAATTGTTTGACTTACTATACTCGTTGTCAGGATCAGTTTTCGAGCTCGCACGGCATGTGCTTGGGGCAGAGTCTGCACTCAGCGCTTGAAACATAAACCAAGTATCAAAGACACTCCCAAGATGTCGGACAGCAAGCCTTCTAAACCAGCCAACAAGAATCAGTCCAAAGACAAGGAGGATACCGATCTTCGAACGATCCTTGATGAGAATCAAAGAGGCGAGCTGACCTTGCTGGTCGCAAATCTCACCGAGTCTATGCGCAAAGTCATCCTGGACAATTTCGATGCTTCTACTGGACTGGACAAGAGTTTCTCGCGCGAGGGCATGACGGAGGATGAGAAAATCATGGCCACCGACCCTTTCACTACAGACGTTGGCGCATATGAACGTGAACAGAAGCTTAAAGAAGAAGCTACGAAAGACCTAGCGACCCTCAAGATGAAAAACCTGAAGAAAAATTCACTCAAAGCATACGATGAATGGCGTGAACAGGTCATCATGCGCATTGGAGAGGTTGTGAATAGTGAACGGACGGCCCAAAAGCAGGTCCAGCAAAATTCCGGAAAGGCTGACATTTCTAAACCGCAGGCCCCTACTACTGCTGGCCGGATTATGGAGGCGCCGAACAGAATGGTTAACCTGAAGTTCAAGGATTTGTTCCCTCCGACGAAGACGCCGCTCACCAAGATGGCCATGAATCAGCGAACGTTGATTCTTCATGCCTTGCTACTCCTCCTGATATCTCTCGAACACTACAATGCACACTCTCGGGTCTTGATGCTTAATCTGACATCATCCTTGAAGCTGCCGCTGAAGACCTTCGAGCAGGACGAGTATACTACAGGCAAGGGTCTTCTCGAGTCAGCAAAGGAGATGTCTGCGGATGAGGAAACGAAGAAAATGGCTGAGGAAAATAAGGAGGCAAGGATCAAGAAGGTTCGTCTTGCCACTGCTGCTGGTGCTGCTATCATCGGTGTGACCGGTAGCCTGGCTGCTCCTATGATTGCTGCAGGTGTTGGTTCTGTTATGGGTGGCCTCGGCCTTGGTGCCACTAGTGCAGCCACCTATCTGGGCTCTGTCGCTGGAAGCACTGTCTTGGTGGGTGCTCTCTTCGGGGCGTACGGTGGACGCATGACTGGGCAGATGATGGATCATTATTCCCGAGATGTGGAAGACTTTCAATTTCTCCCCGTCCACGGTAGTAGCGACAAGAAAACCAGCGAAGATGAGAAGAAGGGTGCTGAGGAAGCGAGCGACCATGACCATAAACTGCGAGTCACTATTTGCATATCTGGCTGGTTGACCGAAAAGGAGGAAATAGTGAAACCATGGCGAGTGATGGGTGTTGGAGCAGAGGTGTTCGCATTGAAATATGAACTCGAGGCGCTTTTGAACCTGGGAAATGGAATGAACGGAATGGTTCAATCAGCGGCCTGGGGTTATGCCCAGAAGCAACTCATCTCCCGCACCATATTTGCCGACCTTGCTTCTGCTATGTGGCCTATCGCTTTGGTCCAGGTTGCTAGAGTCGTGGATAACCCTTTCAGCGTTGCTAAGGCTCGTTCTGAGAAAGCCGGTGAAGTTCTCGCCGATGCACTCATCAACCGTGCACAGGGCGAGCGGCCAGTGACTTTGATCGGATATTCCCTTGGCGCAAGAGTCATATATACTTGCCTCATGACGCTAGCCAAACGAAAAGCTTTCGGAATTGTCGAGAATGCAGTCTTGATTGGCGCACCCACCCCGAGTGATACCAGCGACTGGCGAATTCTTCGAAGCGTTGTTGCTGGACGTCTTGTCAATGTCTTCTCTGAGAACGACTACGTTCTTGGGTTTATGTACCGGACTTCAGCCATCCAATACGGCGTTGCTGGCCTGCAAAAGATTGTCGGCTTGGCTGGAGTTGAGAATGTCGATGTCTCCGAGGATGTATCTGGTCATTTGAGATACAGATACCTTATTGGAAGCATTCTCACCAAGATCGGGTTCGAAGACATTGATATGACCGCAGTCGAGGAAGAACGTACAGAACTCCAGAAGATGGAGGAACGAGCGAAACAGGAATCTCTACAGTCTCAGCGGCGCTGGCTCATTCGCCGTGAGTCAGCGGGTGGTAAACTCGATGAAAAGGCTGAGGGCCAGGCCGAAGCAGCTGAGCTCGAAAAGAAAGTCCAAGAGCAAACCCAGAAGTCTTTGGTGACTAGGGCTATTGAGTACTTCTACACGCCAGGGGTTCCCAGTGAAAAAGATGCCAAAAAGGCTGCCGAGAATCTTCAGAAGAGCGCTCAGGATCCAACTAAGGCCGGTAACACCGTGGGAAGGACGGCTGCCGACGTCCAGGCTTCCGCTCAGAGCTATGCAACCATGCTGTATGAAAAACTGCCGAGCATGCCACATATGACCCGTTCAGCACCATCGAGAACGAAATCACCGCCTGCAGATTCTAAACATGTCACAGGTCAGGCAACAAATGCTAGGAAGGATGTGGCGAGCTCTGCTCAAAGCTATGTCCAGCAAGCCTCTGCCTACCTTCCCTCTCTGCCCAGCATGCCTTCTCTCATTGGTAGTAGCAAGGAAGCAAAGAAACCTCAAAAGCGGCCGAAACCTACCACTCAGAAGGCAACCGAGTCTGCCTCGAAAGCCGCAGAGACAACGGCCTCAGCAGCGAAAGTCACAGCAGGCGTTGTTTCAGACGTAGTGACACCAACAGTGAAGAATACACTGAATCCGAAGGACAACCCCGCTGTTAAGTCTACCCAGAAAGCCACTAGGCAAGCGCCCATCATCCACCAAGCCAAAGGTCGCACTCCCGTACCTGTCAAGAATGTAGCAGGAGGTGTCTCAGACGAGGTCGGCACAACGATACAAAACACAGGACAAACGGTACAGAAAGGTGTGGACATCTCGCAGGATAAGGCTGGTGGTGTGGCCAAGGCTGGAACTTCAGGGGTGAGTGGTGCTGCAAAGGCCGCACAGTCCTACACCTCACGCGCAGCGTCCTATCTTCCTGCAATGCCTGGAATGCCATCCTTTGGATTTGGCGGACGGGGTGCCAGAGATGCAAAGAAAGCACCTCCCAAACTTCAGAAGCGAGCAAGTTCTTCCAAGAACGTCAATGCCACCAAAGTAACCTCGGAGAAACAGGCACCGCCAAAACTCGAGCACCGGTCCAGTTCAACCAAGAACGTCAACACGGCGAAAACTCCTTCATCTGAAGTAGAGCAAATGTCACCAGCACAGACACTCTCTCGCACTGCCTCAGGCATGAAATCTCCGTGGCTGCCCACGAAGCTCGACCGCACGTCTTCTGGAATCAAATCACCCGCATTACCAACGCGACTCGATTCAATCACTGGCGCAAGATCACCGCCAACCTCGGTTCCTACGCCCGACCTAGTCCGCCGAGTCTCGTCAGGGATCAGGTCTCCTCCACCAAAGTTGGGTCCACGGAGGACCAGTGGCCAACTCAATGAACGACACCGCATTGGACCAGAACCCATGGCTTTGGGCGAAAAGCTGAGTGGGATCCCCTCTGGAGCACTAGGTGCTGGGAAGGGTGCTAGCAAGAACATCAAGGGCTTGGTCGGCCCCGGTACGCCTGGTGGTGGCATCAAGTCTCCACCAACCGCACCTCCAGCTGGTATTAGGAGTCCCAGAACACCGTGTGCGAATGTCAAGTCCCCTGCCCCAGGGGTCAAAAGTCCAGCATCAGCACCACAGAACAAGGCTCAAGAAACGACTACTAGCGCAGGCGCTACACGGTCTATCCCCGGTGCCGCTGCGGCGAAGAGTGTGACAAATTCTACGTCCTCTGGTGTCCAGCAAGGTGCTGGCAAAGCTATGGACACAGGCAAGGCTGTGACGGAGCAGGGTGGTAAGGCCTTGAGTGGCCTGGGTCGGAGTTTGGGATTTGGAAAGCAAATAGCCGACATGGGGGTATAATGATTGCAATAATTGTGGGACAATAGTCTAATGAAAAGTTTTTGATTTTTAAGATCTTCTAACTAGTTGAAGTCTATCAAAGAAGATAACTCTGATCCCTGCGCTAAGCTTGAACTGCACTGGAGGTTGAATCCACTCTCTTCTGTTGCCCAACATTGGAGCTGCATCACCACACATGGAATGAATGTTCCGGCCATCGCCACCACAGTCCTCTAAATATCCCTCTCTCGTTACCGCTCCAGCAGCTCCCCAACATGCCTCCTAATATCCCCCCACCACCGGCGTGTGGCCTCCAGCTCCCAGAACTCACCGAAATTATGCGGCACGCCCTGGTACACTGATATCTTTGCGTTCACGCCCGCCTTTCCCAGCTTCTTGGCGTACGCGAGCCCCTCATCGCGCAGTGGGTCCTGGCCCGCCACGTAGATGACATGCGGCGGCAGACCCTCGAGCTCGCCGAGCAGAGGCGAGATCTTCGGATCCAGGCCCTCTGATGGGGAAGGGACGACGATATCCCAGATCGCGTGCATCTCGCCCGACGAGAGGAACGCCCCGCCGCACTCCTCATAGCTGGTGTATGGATACTCCCTTTGCGGGAAATGGCGATAGTCACAGAGCACAGGAAAGTTGAGGAGCACGGCGTGGATGTTGAGCTTTTCAGCGCGCGCGAGCTGGGATAGACTTGCCGCGACGCCGCCGCCCGCCGAGCTGCCCGCAAGAATAACCTGGTCAGGGTCGAAGTGCAGCTGGTCACTGCGAGCGAGGATGTGCGTGAGAACGTCCCATGAGTCGTCGATGTACGTCGGCGCTGGGCTGTCAGGCGCAACTCGATACTCGACGCTGACGATGACGAGGTCGAAGTGCGAGTACAGCGGCCACAGCAGCCATGCCTCTTCTGTGATGTGTGTGCCTTGTACCCAGCCGCCGCCGTGTGTCACGAACAATAGGGGTAGGGGTTTGCCTTCTGCGGTGCGTATGGAGACGGGCCGCGAGATCTTGATCGGGATCTCAAAGCCATCGCGTGCACGGACGGTTGTCGCTGTGGAGTCATATCCGACTGACGTCAGGGGGTGTTTCGACTCCCATGCACCTTCGCTGATGTGTTGCGCTGCCCGGTCGGTTGCGAAATCGAGCTTTGGAGTCTCGTATGGTGGTGGCTTGAGGCTGTACCCATTCCGTGCCGCGAAGTGAGCCCAGTCCGGGTCGCTTGCGAAGTAGTGCGAGTAGTCTAGCATCGCTGGGAGGAACGCGGTACGACACTGTCTAAGGCAAACCCAGGATATACAATTTTGAGCTTCGACTGTATTGACGAGCCTAGCCCCTGAAGGGGAAAGGTAGCTCTAGTTCCTAGTCACTTTTTGAGTAGGGTGGAGGTATAGATGGGTGCAGAAGAAGATAATCAGCCTGGAGGATAGTATGTATCAAACAGGCACAGTATCAAGGAAATAAGAAATCTTTATGACATTTCTATCTTCGGTGCCCCTGATTTTGCATCATCAACGGCCCTGCCTAATAGGCGCGAGCGTATCTCGTCTTCTGCTAGACGAAGAGTTAGTCAAGCAAGGTATCCATAACGTCGTGCTGGCTCAAGGAAGTTTAGCCTTCTATTCGAACGAACCATTTGCTTTGGTAAGAGACAAATCAGGAAATAAATGTCAGACCTGACTAATCGTTCCTCGGGGGAAGGAAAGCTTATTCTCCTCTTGGCTCTCTCAACATTTCAAAAGCCGAGTATTGTGCTTAATTGTATTGTCCAGGGGTGGAGATAACCCATAAATCTCACCATTTTCCTTTCCAGGGATCGAAAGAATCGGTATCGGTGCTTGTTGAATAACCGATGGATTCTGAGATTTTGATCAGGCAAGGCCCCCTCTCCCACCTACACTTTGCAGGGCGTCCCTCTGCGTTTTCGATACGCTGACATCGGGAAGACTCTTGAACGCCCCATTCTGAGCTCCTGTCTCAGGAGCTAGCAAGAAGCCAGTCGATACCAGATATTAAGACAGGTATAGCCCGACAGTGTTCTTCGTCACACCACTACCGGCGCCGAAGTCGTCACAAATCCGCTGGCGATCCGCGCAGAGAAACTTTTCGGCATTGCTGTCGTCCAGCTCTGGAGCTCGAGTGTTAGACGGAAGGTCGTTGGCGACAAATGTGAATAGTGGCATCGAAGCAAAATCCGAGTTGAATGCCAGGTAGTGTTCTAAGCTTGAGGCCCACGCGACATAATCATTGAGCTTGGACTCGTATCCGTATGTTTGCAGAACTGCTCGGGTATTGTCTCAAGCGAAGTCCAGGGTGGCCAGTGACATGTGCCACATGGACGCCTTGCTCTGAAGGTGGGTGGGATGCGCAAGCAGCGACTGTTCGTGGGACATGATTAACTGGAGCCATATTGACAGCATTGTTGATGTTCGATCGAGATTTCAGATGGATACAACAACACTCGCGGATGAAGTGAATGGGAAGAATTCCGGTTTTCCTTCTGAGCAAAGCTTCAGCCCTTCAATTGTGCCCAAAACATCTGTTGGTTTGAGCATCTTGCAAGTTGATCCAGTGAACTTTGGCTCAATTGTGGATTGCAATGTCCGTTTCTTCAACAATCTGTTTCCATATATCATCGGAAAGGCCGAGTTTGGTTGGACTCAGATTACCTGCGACACATTGAATTCGCGATTCCCATGAATCAGACCAAATACCATGTGCTTGGCACGTCACCTTGATTCTTGCCATGGCCGTGTTCTCGTCTTTCGCTCTGACAAGAACAATGATTTTTTTGATCGCCGGTGCTTTGCAATCAAGAAGATCCTTAAGGATGAAGGATCCAAGGAAGTCAGTCGCTACGGTTAAGAATACTACTGAAATTCTCGAAGAATCTGGCACTGAAGCAGGGAATGTCTCTGGTAGAGTTTCAACCATTTTCAAGGCGTCTGACCCGTACTCAGCTTCCACCTGAACTCCATTGGTGCAGCTCTCGTCTTGTTCTCTTCCTTCGAATTGAGCCTGCTGCTCTGACATTGTCGATTAATGCAGCCATATCCTTCGAAGTACGTCGGTTGTAGATTTAACGAATCGCAAGATCGACACCCGGAGTTCGTCGGACTTGATAAGTTAGTTGTTGAGTTTTCATACTTCCACCTCCAATCTCAAAATAAGATTCGGCTGGTTTAATCGTATTTGCCATCATATGCGGAACCAGTTCTCCCCAAATACTTTAATACCCACCAGAGCGCGTTCACTTTCTGTAAGTTGCTGGTGCATTGTCGATCTCGGGCGTCTGCTAGCAGTGATGTTTGGGAAAGGTAGCTTGGGCTTATCGATCTTTCCATTTGGATCCAAGAGAGGACACTGTCTTCATGGCCTCATTGACAGAATTGGATGCAAACAGCGACTCAAGCCTCGATGAGGCCGTTTATGTAAATTGTCAGAGGAGCGTTCAGGGCAGTCTCTTGTCAAAGGCGAAATGGGCTGGCTGATCTTTGAGGCTATCGGTCCACGACGCCAGATGCTCGGCAACAGGATCATCTGAACCCATCTTTGAGGAATCTGCTCTAAAGAGCAGGATTCCTCACCGCTGCGTGTGAATATCTGGCTGGACGCGGGTCGGCGCCCGGGTTCAAATTCAGGTATTAGGTTTGTTCTTCACAATATGAACTCCATAAATATCGACAGTCAAGATTGAACACCATCGAACCCGCTCTCCGAGTCACTCCTTTGCATTCTCCTGACCCGAACAATAAATTTTATATGCCATCTGCCTAGGTAGGTATGTAGAATGAATCCAATGTCGGAAAAACAGGCGGACCGAGTCCTTGGCATGCTGGCGTAGGAAGTTAATCCGGCTCCCCGCAGCTGCCAGTTTGAGCTGGCACTCGCGGCACGAAGTCGCGCTTCCCTATCATGCGTCGCATTACGCAAGCCTAGTCTGACAATATTGATAATACTCAAGCTTTCGAGATTCACTAAGGGAGCAGGGGATATTATCCCTAACCCAAGGCCTTTCGTGATCAATTGATCCCATCCAAAGTTTCGTTATGTGTGCCATTCCCTAACTCTTCTCTGTCTTCTTGTGACGTTTCTGTTCGAATTCCTTTGGACTGCATCGTAAATGGCTCCCAGGCGGTTTTCCACGTTCATCTTCATTGGCGCAATCTTTTTGTTTGGACTTCTTATCTTTTCTACCTCTTCTCGTCCAGTTGTCGATACCGTCAAGGATCCAGTTGGTTATGCCGAAAGTCTACGAGGCACGATACCCAACTTTCGATTTTCCTTCCATAAATCGGCACATAAACCTCCGGAGCAGAAGAACAGCACACACGGCGACAGCTCGTGGTACAGTGATTGGAAATGGCTCAATCCCTTCTCCTCCTCCGTCACTCTCGACGAAGATCGGATAGTTCTACCTCTCCAACTCGAACGGACCCCAGTCTATACCTTCTACGACACCACCATCAAGAGGGACGAGGAAACAAGGAAGATTGATCAAGAATTATTGTTGATATGGCGTCGGGCTTGGTGGGCTCATGGATTTCGACCTGTTGTCTTGACTGAAGCCGAATCAATGAGCCATCCGCTTTACCAGACTCTCTATGCCAAAGGAATGCAAACAACCCTGGAGCAGGAGTTTAGGCAATGGCTGGCCTGGGCGCATATGGGCACCGGCTTACTTGCTCGCCCCTATTGCCTTCCCATGGGCTCCTACGACGATGCGCTGTTGGTTCACCTGCGTCGTGGGCAACATGCTCAGCTTACGAAGTTTGAAGGCGTAGGTTCCGGTTTATTCGCTGGAGAACAAACCCAAATAAATGACGCCATCAAGTCTGCACTTGAGAATCCGAAGTTAAGCTCCCTCAAGAGCATTACAGAAGCAATCAGCCAAGACCATTTCAAGATTGAACACTCAACGTCCATTGCACATTACGATATCGAAACGATTACTTCCAAATATAGGGCCCTGGCAGAGCAACTGCTAAAAGATGTAAACAAAGGCCGCCGCTCTCTCAACCAGCTCATTATCGCCCACCTTCATACCACCTGGCAGAACACCTTCAGCAGTGGAATTGCCGTCTTGCAACCATTAGCAGCCCACACCTTCACACTGGTTAAGCCCTCGCAGGACCTTGCTCGTCTTCTCACCGAATGTCCAAATTCCATCTTACAATCATCCTGCCCACCAAATCGACCAAGATGCAGCCCCTGCGTGGGCTCCAAAATGAGGATCACTACTGCACCTGCTTTCAGAAATACCTCCAGCTTGTTCACAATCGCAACTGTACCTCACCCTTACACCATGATTACTTTGGCAAACCAGTCCGAGAGCATTTCTGTTGCTCATATCAGACGCAATACTGATCGTGATCCTTGGATCACTGCCGTAACGCGAGATCTTCTTGGAAATGCTCGGGGTGGGCCAAGTCGAGTGGTGAGTTTGAAGGACGCCGTCGCTTCTGAGTATGGTCGTAGTCGGTCTTTATGGTTTACCACCGAGCACTTTCCAGCTTCATTCTGGCCACCTCCACCTCCTCCCAAGTCACCCACCAATGATGCTCACCCAACCCCGGAGAAAATAGCACCTTTTCCGGAGGATTGGCTTGAACATGTGGATTGGTTTCTGGGCTTTCCAGTTCCACGCACGTCAATCTCTCATGGTGAGTCTCTTCCACCTGTTCCAGGGCCTGAACGATGGAAACCTCTCCCAGGTCAACCAGCCGAACGGAAGAAAAGTTCGGATGCCAGTCCACCCTCCGATGAACAAGCCGCTATTGAGGTGAATCTTCTGCGCAGAGCAAGAGATACGATCCATAGTAAGGATCAGCCACTTCTTAAGATTCGTGGTGTGGCGGAAGCATGGAATCTCGCTGATACTGAAGCTTGGAAATTTGTCAAAAGTTACCGTGCTCGCGAGGTGGTCGAAAGGCTCAAGTTTGAAGAAGAAGAATCCGCCTTCGCAGCAGCCAGTGGCGGCCGAGGCAATGCTAGATGGTGGCGGTCATGAGCCTTCATGTTTACCATTTCCCAGCGCTACGCTGAACTATGCCCCTCTGTGCTTCTATTGCAGCCTCAAGCCCTGGTTAGGATTGGGACTCGTCATCGTCATCGTGGTTTGTTGGTCTTTGGAGGGAAGAATATTGCTAGGGTCAAACCATCCTATCCTTCGCAACCAGATGTCAATAACCGTGCTATTGAACCATACTTTTAGAGTATGATTGTGGACACGAAACAACCAGCCTTGCCATGAAGCAAGAACCATGGCTGCAATAAAACCAATGGTGATCGCACGCAATTTCTGGGCCGCGGTCAATGGAGGGGGCTCATCAGCGCCATGGAAGACCAGGACCTCAATCTTCAAAAAATTCAGAATGGTACCGACAAGACTGTAGCCACCACACAGCATTAACACGACTGACTCCAGGTCAAGGGCTGAAATCCGGATCAGATCACAATCAGTCTTTTCAGGGTGTATGGGATTACACCAATGTGCTAGTAGCGAAATCAAAATGGTAACCTTAAGGAAGGTCTCGATGGATACGAAGAGTGCCTTTGGACCGCCTGCAGCCCTCACTACCCGATGAAATGGCTGGTTTTCAACGTCGTACCCGTGGATTAAAATGCTCTCATCTGTATCATCGTCCAGAGATATTTCGTCCAACATACGATCCACACGTTTGTTTTCTTCAGACATTTGTGGGGCAGGGAAATCCTGATGGTCGGCATGGGGTTTGACATGGAGTTGTTGAGAATGGTGCTCTAACTCATCATCCTGGAAATTTTGATGGCTTCTTGGACACTGTAGGAGCTCTTCCCAGGATCCTGGCCACATCGTTGTCAAAATCTCCTTGATTAGTTTGACACCAGCAACCCTAGTCTTCAAACCGCGCATTACAGTCGGTCTCTCCCGTGTCTGTCGAGGATTGCAATTCATGAGATGGTCGCAGGGATGCCACCCCCAGTCGTCAGGCAAGGCGAAATGGCCGGGTTCTAAGTCCTGTTTGATTTGGGGCCAGGCCTGTTTGATGGTTTCAACAACTACTTCTGCTTCTTCAGCATTCAATCTGTTGTCCGCTTCTAGATAGGTGGAATTGTAGGCGGTTGCGATAGAGTCGAAAGTGAGCACTGTGCGACAATAATACCAAAGCATAAAGCGCACATCACGAGGTGCCCATTCTTCACCACCGACGACCTTGACCGTGAAATGGCGACCAACCTTATCAGGTGATAGTCTTGGTCTTGATCGTTGAATATCATCTCTAGACAAGTGCGCAGCTGGTTGATTCACTCCACCCCAAGTTCGGCGTGCGATAGCTCCTGGAGTCAACTCTCCAAGAGCAACCCGCTTACCCTTTCCCATCCTCTTAGTTGGACTTTCTGGATGACGAATTGGACTGCCCTCTTCGAAGTCCACATGTGGTGTTGGCTGGAGGTGTTGAGATGGAGAGTACGAATCATCAGATGACGATGACATTGCTATTCTATTGCCCCGCTGTAGATGGAGAAGAGCTGGATGGAGAGGGTACGCAATGCTCTTGCTTAGATTATACAGGAGGTTTACCCTTAGCGAAGGGTTTGTTTGTGCTTCGGTTCAGGAAATTGCGCATTCCTTTGTTGTCGACATGTAACATTCCAAGTGGAGAGCCTTCATTGGATGGCCTCCATATGGAAACAGATACCTATGCAACAGTGTATTTTTACTTGTCCACCTAGAAGATTACTAGACTCTTGAAGGAAGAAAGGAACACGGAAGACCTCACGCGGTAAGTGGTTGCAAGATATCCCGAACTCTTGTTTCCTCAGGGAGCCCGTGTTTGCAATGGAAATTCGCATTTCCCAAGTCGCCTGCTTAACCAAACGAGTCTCTTTCCCTTTCATCTTTTCCCTCTGCAACTTGCCTTTGCATTCCGGGAGATGCAAGATCTAAGTGGTTGTCTTCCTTTGTTGGTAATGGTGTGCATGAGGAATGATCCGAGCCCTTCTCTGCGTGGACAAGGCTTCTCCCCCTGGGGGAGGAAACACCCGCTGTTGATGGATTTACGCACCACTCCATAGTCCTGTCTGAGCACACAGGTGGTTGAAGATGCTCACTTGGGATTCATAAGCACTATATACCTAGTTATCGGTACTCCAACTTCCGCCAGATATGCACATTGAGCATGACTGACTTAAAATCTTCTATCTGAGGCCGTAGACAGGAAACGGTTCTACAGAGATACCTCGAGCATTGTAAAGACAGGCCCCAGGCACTGCCCAGGTGCTGGAGTTCACTGTCTGGTGCCTGTCTTTACAATGGCTAAGTAGTTATCAGGACACAACATCCCCTGCCACTTTTCGCTAACGATCACCGTTCGCCAATGACGACCCCGACTTCGATGATGCCGGCTGATTTCTAGAAACTGGTCTACAAGGTAGTAATTAGTCGGTTCTCCCTCTGAAAGTGGGAGGAGTGTGAATTGAATTCCATTGAATTCATACCGCCCTCTACGTCTTCATCGACACGCTTTCATATCTGCTCACACTGACATTATGACCATGATTTTAGTCGGAGCATCGTCTCTCTCACTTCTCACAAGCACATTCGCAATTGCACTATTTCTTTGTGTGCTTGTAAAAGCATTGACCCCGAGAAAGTATGACCTTCGCGAGCCTCCTGTGGTGCCATCCTCGGCTCCCTTTGTTGGACACGTTTTCGGGATACTCAGATATGGAGCGAGTTATTTCAAGTATCTTGGGTAAGAGTGTATGCCGAATGATAATCGATGGCCTGTGTCGCTAATGAATAGTCATAGAAGCCGCTTCTCTCATCCGATATTCGCACTCCAAACATTGACTTCTAAAACATACGTGGTTGTTGACCCGGGACTGGCAGCGAGCGTCCAGCGGGCTTCAAAAGCTCTCTCTTTCAATCCCATCATTCCTGAAGTCACCCAGCGTGTCTTGGGCCTGGATAATCAGACCAAGAAGATTGTGGCCACGAATATCGACAGAGATGGTTCGGTCCGTGGTTTCTATCCCGATGTGCAGGATACCATTTACTCCACACTGACACCGGGTGATGTCCTTGACGACCTGAACATGCGCGCTTACACCGAATTCTCGAGCATGCTGGACTCCTACGCAGAAGAACTCCAATCCGAAAAGCTCAAGTCAAGGGAGGTGGACCTCATGGCCTGGGTTCAACACATCGTCACCATTGCGACCGCGAGGTTCCTCTACGGATCAAAGAATCCTATCACTCTGAACCCAGGTCTAGAACAGGCATTCTGGGACTTCGTGCATGGTATTCCACGTCTACTCCTTAATATGTTTCCTGCATATACCGCCCGTACAGCATACAAAGGCAGAGAAGCCCTGGCCGCAGCATACATGGAATATCTTACGCAGGGCTACGACAAACTCGGATCCAGCATCACGCAACAGCGCATCGGCGTCGGGAGAAAACACGGCTTCACGCTCCCCAACCTGGCGCGCTCCGAAATCTCCTTCCTCTTCGCCGGGATCATCAACACGACATTCGCCTCCTTCTGGATGATCCTACACATTTTCGCACGCCCTCAGCTCCTGCAGGAAATCAGAGACGAGCTGGAAACCAACGCGTTGTCGACAAGTTACGAGGCCCGGTCAGATGCACGACAACTACAGATCAGCAAGATTAACAAGTCGTGCCCCTTACTGCTCGCAACGTTCCGCGAGACGCTGCGCCTACACTCGGACGTGCTGTCATCGCGGGTCGTCACGACCGATACGCTCCTACAGGACAAGTATTTCCTGCGCAAGGGCTCCGTGCTCCAGATCTCAGGCGGCATTATGCACGCAGACGCGAAGATCTGGGGCGAGGATGTCGACGAATTCCGCCCGGAGCGGTTCCTCAACTCCCCGAATGGTCACATATCTTCGGCCTCAAAGCCTGATGATGCCAGGTCGAATACTGTTACGACCGAGAAAACAAAGCAGGTACATCCAGCAGCATTTCGCGCTTTCGGTGGAGGGGCGACTCTTTGTCCAGGGAGGCACTTTGCGCAGGCTGAGATCTTGGGGTTCGTGGCTATGGTGTTGTTGAGGTTTGAGCTCGTGTCGGCGGGGCGTGGTGGTGGTGATATTCGGATTCCGGGCAAGAAGGATGACGTCCTTCCTATCCATATTCTTGAGCCGACGGAGAAGGTATTGGTGAAGATGAGCGACCGAAATGGCTGGTGGGATGTTCAGTGGCAGATCGTGCCATAGGAGGAGGACTCAGGGGGTGCTGCTATTAAAGACGGAACGTGTGAGGTATTCAGCACATATGCGCAGAGGTAGTGTCAGTTCGTCCGCTTTACGGCCGAACACCAATTTTACTCTCTAGTGACATGGCCACCATAAAGACTTACCCACGCGCGAGAAAGCATACGTTTATCAGCGATCAATTATGATTTTGTCAGAAACCAAGTCATGTTGGTGTTCCCGCCACTATGTCGCCATTCGATTGCGATTTTGTCAGAAAGTATGACAAAAATCGTGCAAGTTTAAAATGCTCTTCACGGTGTAGGGAAACCTTAGAAAATGAAGGATATAATAGTCAAACACTACCGGAACTGAGAAGTCTTGGTGCATGTTGAAACGTGGTTTAGCAAGGTTACCTAACTATTTCAGTTAGGCAGGCTCATACCAAGCACTCTTTCATTCATCGCTTGAGTCGAGGAAGGGACTTGGAGCCAAGCTAGACACAGCCATGCGCGGATGGGTATATCGAAGCCGTGGCAGGCCAGCGGACGTTCTAACACTCGAGAATGACCTACCGCAACCAAGCGGCAACTCACTAGGGCCGCATGAAGTTCTCATCCAGGTTAAATATGCAGCGCTATTCCAGGGCACGGCAGCGATGATGGCAATGATACCGCATTTCAACGAGAAGGCATGGGTCCCAGAGAATGCCTACTCTGGAATCGTTGCTGCCACGGGAGTAGAAGTTGATCATGTCGCAGTCGATGATGCTGTCTTCGGTGGGTTTGCGGGCGATGTGTCGAGGAAATATGGTGGCGTGCTTGCGGAATATGTCATCTTGCCGGACCATGTGGTTGTACGTAAACCGGCCAACGTCTCCCTAAGGGATGTTGCTGGTATGGGTGCTGGTGGTATCACGGCCATGCAGTTTGTTGAGGTGACGGGGCTGAGGCGCGGTGATCGCGTGTTGATCACTGGCGCTTCCGGGGGGACGGGGACGTTGGTTGTTCAGGCAGCGAGGGCGGCTGTTGGCGATGAAGGGCTTGTGGTTGGGACGTGTTCGTCGGCTAATGAATTGTTGGTGAAGGACCTTGGAGTTCACGAGGTATGTGTTGAGATTTCTCCTCCTTGGAGCTGATGAAGCCACGGGTTCTTTGAGGATTGCGTACTGACAGGTGCGAGGCCATCGATTACAAGCAGCACCCAGTTCTCCATGAATACCTCACGAAGCGGTACAGTTCTCACCCGTTCGATGCCATAATCGACATGGTCGGCGAGGACAACTCAATCTTGAAGAACTCATCTGCCTATCTCAAGCTTAACGGAATGTTTGTATTCGGAGGGAATATGCCCCTAATCCATGGAGGCGGAACAATCCTCGGCATGATACGCTGGTTCATCGGCATCAAAATTGCCCAGACGATGCCGCTGTTTCTAGGTGGCATGTCGCGAAAATGTCTCATGCATTCCGGCAAAATATCGAAGGAGGCTTTGGGTAAGCTTGTGTCGTTCATCGAAGAGGGGAAGATGAGGCCCGTGATAGACAGCGTCATCGAGATGGATCAGGCTTTGCAGGTATGAATAAACGGCCAGCACCTGGATATATGGTGCCATCAACGTCATGTGATGGTATGCTGACACTCATTGCAGGGATATGCAAAACTTGGTACCTCGCGAGCCAGAGGGAAACTTATTGTTCATGTTCAAGACTGATAGGAGACGCCACACAGTGGTCTCAACGGCTTTGTGGCTCGGTGCCGTTGGACTTACCTGGTTTTTCAATTCTGTCAGGCGAATTCCTCGCTTAGTTACTCTTGAGCAATGCAGCTATGTGGAAATGGTATCGAAGTCTGTCTGTGCAGAAGGCTGGGCAGAACTGGATAGCTTGTAGACACCGTAGAACAAAGCCTCCTGGCTGAACTGGACCCCGGCACCATTGTGATATCCAGTGCCCCGTGAAGCAGTTTACCCTTGTTTGATAGTTCAGCTTGCAAGATCGATGTGCTTAGGGCTAATCAATTGGACTTCCAACCGTGGCAAGCAGTACTGAATGAAATGACATATGACTCGTGACTCCTGATATATCTCCCAAGTGCGAGTCATCCCCCCAGCCTGACTCCTCCACTCGTAAATTGCGACTCAGCCAACCCACCCATCCTCGCCCTCCCTCCTCTAAATCACCACATCGCTCGGTTTGCACCTTAGAAAAAGCAAACCCGCAGCATGAGGGCAGAGCGCAAGCCTCTTGCACCCTACAAGTCGCCTCCATGAATCTCAAGCCGCCTCCCTCCAAAACCCAACACCTCCGAAGCGACGATGAAGAGGACGACTTTGAATTGACTGTCCGATTTTCCGCCTCACTGCCAGACCTCTCCCTCTCGATCCCGGGCTCCCTGTACGCCAACACCGCAACACTCAAGCAACTGATCCGATCACAAATACCAAGCGAATATGCTACGCGGCGCATGCGGCTGATCTACGCGGGGAGGGCACTGGTCGACGAGGTTCCGCTGAACGTCTCGCTCAAGCGCAGTGTCAGTCGCCCACCCAGCCGCATCGGTACCCCGGGCCCTTATGAAGAGTCAAACGGCGGTGCTGGAGGAAGGGCTGTTGTGGGCAGTAGGGAAAATCCCACTGCAGCAGAAAGGGCAAAGCTGCTGAGCCGTGAGCCACCGCCTCAGTCCCCAGCACAGGCTCGTATCTACATCCACTGCTCGATCGGTGATCTCACGCTATCTAAGGAGGACGCCGCGGCTGAAGTAGCTGCGGCGGGAGGAGAGCAGGAGAGCAATGCAACGCCACAACAAAAGCAGCAGCAAATAACAACAACTACAACGACGCCAGCTCCGCGCGGCTTCGACCGTCTGCAAAACGCAGGCTTCACGCCGTCGGAGATCCAATCTCTGCGGCTCCAATTCCTCGCCATCCAAGCGCACACGCACACCCCCGACACGATGCCGTCTCCTAACACGATGCGGAACATGGAGGACCGGTGGCTCGACAACTCTACGTCTGAGGGCGGCATGTTAGGCGCGGGCGCGGGCGGTCTCGACGACATGACCGACGAAGAGGCACAAGCTGGCACGCTGGACGACATGATTATGGGAAGCGTCATGGGCTTCTTCTGGCCCATCGGCTGTCTGATGTGGGGCATCCGTGAGGAAGGGATCTGGAGCCAGCGCCGGAAAATGGCTGTCATCGTTGGGTTCATTTTGAATATCGGGCTCGGCCTCATTAGATATTCGGGCTAAAACGTAGAAGGATGGTTATGGGTGCATGTGGATGGAATCATCATCACTACAGCTCTTATGCGAAAGTGGCATGGCATCATCAAAAATTTAGAGCCGAATGCTGGTAAATAGATCGGATCATTCATGGTTTGTGGTTAAACACGGTGATTTGGGGGAGGCTTCTGTGACCGCAATTTCTGAACTGCTGTACACAATATAATTGTTCTTCATTTTGGTACAGATCTGCCCCTTTGCCTCTGCTCTGTTCCATCCATCCCACCAGTCCAAAACTCCTATTTCAAAACCCCTCTTGCGAGGGACGTCTTCTCCGTGAGAGAACGGGGGGAAACAGAGAGGGAGAAAGAAGGGACCCCAGCCAACCAAATAAAACGCCAATACTGTCTGTGTTCATTCGTCGCCGTTTCATTCGTTGAGGTTGGAAAAAATCAATGAAACTTGCTGTAAATGACGCCGATGATGAGTAGAACCAATACCGTGATAATCGCGATGGTGATTATCCGATTGGTAGCCATCCTGTAAGACGAGAGAAGGAAAGCATGTTAGTCTCCAGATGTGTCACTTGTCATCGCAACGAACAGTGTAGCAAGAGGATCTCACCTACGGGCCATCCCCCTCAAAGTCTTAACACTGCGATCAACATAGCCCTCGCTCTGCAGCAGGTTGCGATGCGTGTTTTCAATCACGTTGCGCTGCTGGTGTAGGTCCGCAAGCGTGGAAGCACCAATCTGCTCCGTCTCAAGCGCGATGCGCTGAGACTCTCTCAGGCGGTCGCCTGACCGGCCCAGGCGCTCGGTGCCAGAAAGGAGTTGCTGGCGCTGCTCTAGTTGTAGGTCTCGCGGCCCTGCTTCGGGGTCGTCTGTATATCGGTCGCCGAAGAGCTGTTGTCGGTCGGATGACGCAGATAGTGATTTCAACTTGCGGCTTAGTCCGTCGATGTCGGATTGGTGGTTGCGAAAGCGTGAGTTGATTTTCGACCGGAGGGAGGTTGGGATGTTGGACTTTTCCAAGTTCATTTGGTCGAGCTGAAGAGTTGGGAGGGTATGGTTAATTTCTTGACTGGAGAATTCAGAGAGAGAGGTGGTGGTGGTGGCATGTATTTCATGTATTCATACCAATTCTTTGGCTTCATCGAGAGCCCTTTCAGCGCCGCGGACTGCGGCTTTCCGCTCCTCGCCTGTCAACTCAGGGATCTGGTCCAGTTTCTGGTTCACATCTGCCTCCACAAGTTTGAGCTCAGCCTCGTACGTGCTGAATAGCTCGGAGCCAGCGTCTGTGTCTAGAGGATTCGACATCGTCGATATATAGAAGAGAGAAGGGCTCGTTCAGGGAATAGTGGCGCCTAGTCGAAAGTGAAAGGATGGATTGTTCGTTGCAGGATGTAGGCTTTGGGGAGGATTCGGGTTCTATCTGAAGGGTGACGGAGGGAAAGCGATTAGTGTGGCAGCTGCTTTAAGAGGGATCTATCGAGGCGAATGATGGAGAGTGTTCTGTACAGTTGAACAAAGATGGCATGGGTAGTGAAAGTCATTGTCGCATGCCAGTGTCATCTTCGGTGGTTGACGACGGCCCAGCCCCGAACCCGTGGAGGATTGGAGAAACCCCTTGCTGCTTCTGTCACTCCAGCCCCAACTCGACGAATACGGTTAGTCCAGTCGCACCGATCACCCGCTGCTTTTGGATCGGTGAGTGATTGGATCATCGATCTCCATTCTATTACACTCGAACCAAGGATCGAGAGTATTTTGGCTTTTGGCGTTGGTGAAGCTGGTCGGCTTCTTCTTCTTCTTCTTATTATGCGTGTGTGCGCGCTCTCCTCAATGGTCATGGATATATCTTAAACTAGGGGGTTATGCCCTCACCGTAATTGCGAAACCGATTTGTGACAGCTAATGATTTGGAGAGGCACGCCCTGATCTGACATCACTTCTTGCAGCTGGTACTTGGTATCTTTGAGCATCAACATAGCGCAATGGGGAAACGAGTTGCCATCGTGGGCAGTGGTTGCTCAGGAATCGGTGCTTTGTGGGCTCTCAACACAAGTACTGACCATGAAGTGCACCTATTCGAGGCTTCATCCCGCCTGGGAGGCCATACAAACACAGTCACATTTGACGGACCGAATGGAGATAAAGTTGAGGTTGACACTGGCTTTATCGTCATGAACACAGCTACTTATCCAAACTTCATTCGTTTTCTCAAGGAGGTGGGATTGCCTCCAAAGAAGACTGACATGACTTTCGGCGTCTCGAGAGATCAAGGAACGTTTGAATGGGCCGGGACTTCTCTTTCATCCATCTTCGCTCAAAGAAGGAATCTGTTTAGCCTGAGAATGTGGAGGCTTATATTTGATATTGTACGATTCAACGAATTTGCCCTCGATCTTTTGCAAGAGGAAACGGAAACTGGAAACAGCTCCCAGGCTGCTGGACCAACATATAAAGTTACCGAACCCTCAATTGAGAGTATTGGCGATTACCTCGACCGGGAGGGATATTCTCAGGAATTCCGTGATGATTACTTAATACCCATGACGGCAGCAGTCTGGAGTACAAGCCCAGACAAATGCTCACTGGAATTTCCCGCCATCACGTTGGTTCGTTTCATGTACAACCATCACTTACTGAGCACCATCGCCAAACGTCCGGACTGGTTGACCATCCCTGGGGGTGCACGACAGTACATCGATGCGGTATTGCAAGGGTTTCCTCGAGATCGAATTCACTTGAAATCTCGAGTGACAGCTGTGGTACCATCGAAATCAGGTCATGTATCATTGACAGCGAACGGGCGAGACTATGAATTTGATCATGTCATCCTTGCAACTCATGGTGATCAAGCCTTGGAAATTCTGAAATCTGCTGCGACAAGACAAGAGGTTGAGATTCTAAGTGGGTTTCAGACCAGTAGAAATGTTGCTGTACTTCATTCAGATATTGCCCTCATGCCGAAGAGGCGGGTTGCTTGGTCGGCCTGGAATTATATCACCGAATCACCATTTCCTCTGCAGAAGAGCAAGAACATTTCCAAAGTTTGCCTAACATATTGGATGAATTTGTTGCAGCACATTCCTGAAAAGAAATTCGGCCCCGTCTTGGTGACATTGAATCCATTGAATATGCCGGATCCTCGACTTGCGCAGGGTATATGGGAGTATTCTCATCCACTATACAATGCCGCAGCCATCAAATCTCAGCAACTTCTACCCAACATCCAAAATACCAGGAAAATCAGCTTCTGTGGTGCGTGGACAAAGTATGGCTTTCATGAAGATGGTTTCAGCAGCGGTCTATCTGCGGCCATCGATCATCTCGAAGCAGAACTGCCTTTCGAATTTGTTGATTCGACATTTTCAAGGGGCAAGAGACCTACTCTGGGAGTAAGCAACCATTTGTTGCGACTGCTCCTTCTAGTGTTGCAGATCATTATGCTCTTGGTGGAGAAATTCTGGGCCATTGTCGTTGCAAGGATGGATCAGCGCATAGCTAGGCGACGAAAAGTTGCCTAAACCCGGATACATAGCATCATCCAGTTGATATCGCAAGATTCGCAACTTGTCGCATTAATGTCGTGCTTCCATCCTCCTCGTCAAATCCAATTTCGACGGTCGTCTTGGGTCTACTCTTGTTCAGACCTTCAAGCAATGTGCATGCCTTACAAATCTTCTGACTCGAAAGATATCCACATCGCTCACACTGCCCCATTACTTGTTTAACCACTTTTGGACGTCCCCTCGGCTTTTTGTCGTGGATCTTCACTGAAGTCAAGGCTTCTATCTGCTTCTGATTAGAAATACCAGTAGGAAGCTTGATTTCCGTCTCCAGGCCAGCAGCCACCTCGTTAGCTGCTAGAGTATTCTCCATCTGAGCCATTGAGTCACTGTTAGCATTCTTAGACCCACAGCCGGTGGTCGGATCATCGGCATCTGCAGCACAAGTTGCTGAGCCTGTTAATTCGGGCGAGACCAGAGATGCCATATCCTCACCACTCCTGACAATGTCAAGAATGCTGCTGGGTCTAATCTTTTCCAGATCTTTGATTAGGGTTCTCGCACTGCCTCGAAACGCCTCCGGACTATAAATGCATTCGGTGCTGAAATAATCCAGCTTTTTGTGATGTGCATAGAGAACGATTTCCTTTTCGTAGGCATATTTTAGAGGCTTGCTGCGTTTGATCTGACTTGCAGTGCTCTCGGTCACGATTGATGTGGCACGAGCAAGTCTTGGAAGATCGCCACGCAACAGGTTCATCATGACAGTCTCTGCAACATCATCTGCGTTGTGACCTGTAACGACATGTTTGATGCCTAGCTTTGCCGCTCCTCTGTCTAAAGCTTGACGTCGAAACACCCCGCAATAGGTACAGTTGCCTTTCTTTCCTACCTGGGCCACAACTTGATCCATAGTCCAGCCATAGAGCTGGTCATATCCGACTATCTCCAACGGCATATCATACTGAACAGCATTTCTCTTCACTGTCTCGAGACTGTCATCTCGATAGCCTCTAATCCCCTCATCAATGGACAGTAGAACAAGATTCAAGCCATAGTCGTGTCTCTCATTCAGGGTCTTCAATACGGATGCGAGCACCGTTGAATCCTTTCCACCCGAGGCACCTATGGCAATTTTTTCTCCTCTATGAAATAACGCGTTGGCGACAATGGTTTCATGGATTTCTGTTTCGAAGACGGACAAGAAACACTGCTTGCAAATTTTCTGGGAGTTTTTTGGTCTGATGACAGCCGCACGAGAATCCTGACAGACCTCACATATGGATGGCGGCATGATGAAAATGAGTATTATGGCAAGGCCTGTTGAATTGAAATTTCATCCAAGCCTGAGGTGATTAGAAATGATTCATGAAGTAAAAAGTCAACAGGAATTATATTATTAGTGGCGCCAGCCTTGGGGTGGATCCGGCTCAGTGGTGTTTGCCATTTGGTAGGATGCTTTGTGCGTGTCCCGCCAATCGGAGGAGGAGTGTTTTGCTGGCTGCGGCTGTTGCTGCTCATCGCCCAATTTAATTATTATTTTGCTTGCAGATGAACCTCAATACCGCCATTCTCGACCTCCCCTTTCCCTACCACTTAAGCCACTTGCTCGAATGCATTCTACTCTGCAGGCGGAACTGAGGTTCTCGCAAATATTGACGTCCACCTGTCGACATTGCGCCCGGCGAAACGCAGCTAAACCACGTTCCTTTCATTCTGCATCTCGGCTGCGCGTTCCTCAAGAGTCCCCTGCCAATTCCAACTCTTTGAATGGCCGCTTCCCTGCCGATCGTGCCAAAGAACAGGAGTCCCCCCTAGAGGCGGTGAAAGAAAGGAACAAAATCGATTCAACTGCTTCCCAACAAACTCCGATAGAACCCTCAGCCTCTGGCGAGGTAGCAAAGGAACCACCTAACCATTATGGCTCCCCAGCCAAACGGCGGTTACGGAATCGCGCCTCCAAGGAAAAGGAGCCTGTATTTGAGACCCCGGAATGGTTCGTCAAGAACAATATCCATATATATGGTGAGGGGCCACTCTCATCCGACCAGGTCACGGCGATTGAAATAGTACCTGGATACGAAGGAGGAGGTGCCCCGGGGTCTTCCTCTGGACCAACCGGGGTTCCTAACAAGTCTGGAGATGGTGCAATTGACAATGACTCGAAAAACGTCCCAGAAAATGAGGGCATGTCCAGTGGTCCAATTTCAGCCAGTCCCGATGAGATCTTAGCTCAAAACGCCTCGAAGTCCCCTTACGATGACAAGAAATATTACATGGTGACTGATCAATATGAAGAAGTCCTGCGGACAACCAAGGGATTGTTACGCAGCAGCAATAACTCCATTCTAGCAAAAGTAGATGATTCGTTAAGAAATCATCTTCTCCTGCAATATACCAACGCGGATGGTGCCCTCTTTTTGGATCGTTTTGTGCAGCACTTGGCCCGGCAACTGGGTTGCGACATGGTGTCTCTAGATGCGCAGGATATTGCCGATCTCATTCAAGCTTCCGAGCAATCAGATGCCTTTACCTTTGCCGGCCGTATGCTTAGCTACGAGGTTTTCACTGAAGCCTTTTCAAGCCCTTCATCGACCCACTCCCGACGACCTATTCAGGAAGAGGAAGAGGAAGAGGAAGACGAGGAGGAGGGGGATGAGGAGGACTCTCCTTCTGAAATGGGTCGGGTTTTGGATTCAATGGCTCCGAGGTCTACGCGCAACCTGCCTTTCATGGTTGCGAGGCCGATTACTATTGCCTTGAAGGACCTCCTTCCCCCAGGTCTTTCCCAGTCGTCACCATCATCTTATTCTGGTGGCCGCACAAAATTGTCCGACATTTTCGGAACACGATCGTCTATGAAGAGCAATGCTATGGCGCCAGACTTTTCGGGCATCGTTGATGCTATTGTCAAACGTCTTTTAGCTATACAAAACACCACAACACAGCCTTCCGATACGGAAGACGAAAATGTTCTACATTTAGCTCTCAAAAATCGCAAGACAATTGCGAAAGAGGCAGGTGTCCCTTCGCATTCAACAATAATCCATATCAAGGATCTTCGGCTAATACAAGACAACCACGTTGGCGGTCAATTCCTTGCAGCACTCTATCAGGGAATCTCTACACTGCGTCAAAGCGGCAGAAACGCCATCCTTGTTGGTACCGATGCAGCTCGAAAGGAGACTTTTCCGATCACCAGACAAAAAATCCATGACATTCAAGACGGAAGACTCATGGAAATCTCCCAGAATATCGTCCTGACTCCAGTCTTACCAAATACCAAATCAAAACTAGCGCTTCATCACGACCGCAAAAGGCGAATAGCATCAATCAATATGAGGCATCTGTGGGGGATGATGAAACATCGAGATAAAACAATGTTTTCTCAACTGAAGACTGGATTTTGGGCTCGTGACTTTTTCAAACATATCCATCCTGCTGATCTATTAGAGCTCGAAAGTCGGCTTTGGAGTTTTCAATATGTCCAACGACTTGCCACATACCTTGCTGGGACGTTCGGGCCCGGGCTATCCATGGACTGGAACACTATACCTAATTCCAGCAAACCTCTCATTGAGCAGCCTCTTATTAGCCAAGCGGCAGATACCTTACGTCACAGTGATGAGAGCAAAAATGAATGGGTAGACACTCACAGAACATTTCACAGAGAGGGTGCAGCGGAATTAAGGTCGGCTGAAGGGGATGGCTCATTTTCATCGTTCATGAAAATGTTCAACCACGATGACGAAGTCGATGATCAAGCAGTCCCCTCCTTTGACGATTCTCGTTTACGCAAAATTCGTGCGTCGGCTACCGCATACGAGAAAAAGCTCATGAGCGGTATCATAGAATCAAAGAAGATCAAAACCACGTTCAACGATGTACACATGCCGGTTGAAACAATTGACGCTCTCCAGGTCTTGACCACACTCTCACTTACCCGGCCAGATGCTTTCAAATATGGTGTGCTGGCATCAGACAAAATCCCTGGACTTCTCCTTTATGGACCACCTGGTACAGGAAAGACACTCGCTGCCAAGGCTGTGGCGAAAGAATCTGGAGCTACTATGTTAGAAGTTAGTGCCGCAGATATCAACGACATGTATGTTGGTGAAGGAGAAAAGAATGTGAAAGCACTCTTCAGTCTTGCTAAGAAACTCTCCCCTTGTGTTGTATTCCTTGATGAAGCAGATGCCATCTTCAGTGCCAGGAGCAACCAGGGTCGTCGCGTCAATCATCGTGAGCTCCTCAACCAATTCCTCAAAGAATGGGACGGAATGAGCAACGATTCTGGAAGCGCGTTCATCATGGTAGCCACGAATCGACCAATGGACCTGGACGATGCTGTCCTGCGCCGCCTCCCTCGGCGCATACTAGTGGACCTTCCCACAGAACCCGACAGGCTCGAAATTCTAAAAATCCATCTCCGCCACGAGAAACTCGCCAACGACCTTGATCTCGCTTTGCTCGCTAAGAAAACCCCGTTCTACTCCGGCTCGGACCTTAAAAACCTGTGCGTGGCTGCCGCACTGAACGCCGTCAAGGAAGAGAACCTACTAGCCAAACAACATACTGGATCAGAGCCCTATAAACACCCTGAAAGGCGAACACTGACCGCCAAACATTTCGATACGTCAATGGAAGAGATCAGCGCCAGTATCAGTGAGGACATGACCAGCTTAAAGGATATCAAAAAATTCGACGAGCAGTACGGTGATAAGAGGGGGAAGAACAGGAAGACTCCCAAGCTTGGATTCCCGACCAAGGGGAAACAGGAGAGGGATACCGTCAAGGTTCGGGAGTGATGTGTGACTGCTGCACGGTCAAAATATCGGTTGCCTTTACTGCACGTCTCACCTGCTACTTTACGCTACCTTGTCCCCGCTGTTCTTTCTAGATCGCCACACATAGCCCTGAAAGCCTTGAACCTACTCAGGAACTTCGAAAGACTTCGCGCTAGGAAAATTAATATACTCTAGCATTATTAGGGTTCTTGGGGGTTAGTCTCGGATGGATTACCATTCATTCAGCGTAAGACCAGGAAGACTCTTTTATTCTAGGATGGGCGTTACGTATGAACAGTGGTATACGACGATAATACCCTAAAGGATATGTACAATTATAGAAGAAAGGTTGGCGTTGGGCTAGTTAATGAGTTGCTTCTTTCGTGGAAGAGGACAAGTAGCTTAGAATGGTAGTAAAAGGAGTAGGAGCAAAAAGAACTTTCAGGTGCGGTTCATTCATCACTGCCAGCGTGTGCTTAACGTATATTCACTTTCTCCACGATTTTTAACCCGTCCCTGCTCTTCAACTTGGCCCCTCTCCTTTTCATAAGCCATTCATCACACAGGCCCTTCACCCCTCTCCACCGTCTGCACAACCACCTTTCCAAGCACATCCACCGCCCAATCCAAAATCCTCCCCATCTCCCACGCCCCACTTCCAGGACAAACAACAATACCCTCCTCCCTCAGGAGGCGATCCTCATCGAGGACCCCACGCTCGACGTTGCCGTCCACGTACATCCAGCCGTGGTCGCGTGCGTAGTTCGGCCATACCACGTCCTCGACGTAGCCGGCCGGATCCGTCCAGAAGCCTTCTAGTGTTACATAGCCCGAGCGGCGGGCCCGACGGGAGAGCGTCTGGGAGCGCGTACTGGGCAGGAAGAGCCGCGGTAAGAGGAGGGCTTGGGATAGGTGGTGCAGGTGTGTGAGCTGTGTTGGCTGTGAGGTGGTAGATGAAGCTGATGTTGTCGAAGGTGGTGGAGGATACAGGAGGAAGCCGTCTAGGATACAGATTCTGATTTCCCTCTCGCCCGTACCAGCACCACCGAGAGCCCCTGTTAGTCTTTCCTCCAGCACCTTCTTCAGGCTCGCGACTTCCTCATCACTCACTCCACTCTCCCCCACGGCATTCTGATCTTCTTTACTCACGCTCCCCTCCGGCACCCTCCCAAAGCGCTGAACATGGCGCATCGTGTCCTCGAAGAGCCCCAAATCAAGACTCTCAACACAGTCCCAGTCCTGCAGGTCGCGCGTGCCGAACTCCGGGGACGATACCCGGATCACGGGAACTAGGGCGTCGGTTAGGTAGAAGTCGTCTTGGTGCAGGATGAAGAGTGAGAGGTTGAGTGTTGTTGATGATGACTGTGGTGATGAGACGGTGGTGTTGAAGATACTCCGTAATAAGCGGGCGAGAGTGGTTTTGCCTGAGGATGAGGGCCCAGAGAGGCCCAGCAGGATGGTTGTCGTTGCGCCATCACCAATGCTCTCCGAGTTCCCAGCGGACGTTGGTTTAGAAGTAGCCTCCATTGTGGCCGCACGCTCAATATGACAGCCGCCGCTAGAATGCGACAACGATAAATGAAACCTTCTCCCGACTTAACTTGAGGCCGATAATCTTAATATTAAGTTGGCTTGATCTCTTTGAGCCAAATCTCCGCGTGGAATGTCTTCTGGTGACGTTTCTAAATATAAGTTGGGCCCGTGAACTTAGGATGAAAGCCCCTCAGTGCACAAGGAAACCTGGATAATCGGGAGACTACGGCCTCGTCCAAATACCCAAACTCGAGAAAGTTAAAGAGAAGTCTATTAGGTCCGAATAAAATAGATCGAATCGATTACTACATGCCTCGTGGGATGGTTCAATGTTTTCGAAAAAGGACTGGGTCGGGGGTTGAAGTCAATAACCGGGATTATCATTTCTCCGAAACATCTATTGATTAACTAACTGGGCGGAGAAGAATTGGACAGGCGAACGGAGCAGCCTGGTCAGAAAGTATCGATTATGCAGCCTCATTCCAATATGACATGACACGGGCTGCAAGGCTTCAAAAGCGCACTGGAGACTAAAATGTCCCGACCCCCTGACCCTGCTAACACACAATTGGCACAGCTGACAATGTTTGTGGCTTGTTCCTCCATACTAGTATACTACTTACTGTACTACACTGCACGAGTTGGCTCCAATGCTGTACGCCATTCATCCGCCGCTACCCTGTATCTGCTTCTAGTTGAATTCAATCTGAACCTGTACGCGTACTCCTTATTGTGGAAAAAAACAATATAATAATAGCACGTGAAGACATCAAATCTATTAGCCGCTGCTGCAAATATGGACAGAATTCGAGATCGGGAGGATTCTTGGATAAAAGGAAGGAAAAGAACAGGCCGCGGATCTCCAAATGCCATCTCTCTTTCCATCTTTCCGCTGCAGCAGCCTATTCATTTCCCCGGTTAATTCTGAATTCTCTAGTCCATCTGCGCATGAAATCCGTTCCCTTTAACAATAATTCTTGACTTCGTCCGTTTCGCAAAAGGATAACGAAGTACCAATCTCCTTTTTGATTTCAAACCCTTCTTCTTGGACATCGTTCCCCGTTCAGCGTGGCGGTGTCCAAAAACAAAAACGCCGCTTCAGTAAAGCAACTCAAACAAAACAATGATCCATGCGCCACACAAATCTGATCCAGCGATAATATGATACAGTTCAACGAGTCGTAACTCGATATGCTCCCTCCATGCTCCGGAAATTCTTCTGTTCAAGGCTGACGTCTTGGGAAGCTTGAGATGTTTTCTGATGGGTAGTCACACCAGTTATTCTCCAAACTTCTCATAAGCCTTGACCATAGAGGAACCAAGTCGTCCCTTTCCAGGCTCGGTACTGGACCAACTGGTCATCGTTCAAGAGGTAATATGCAGTGATTTGAAAGGGGACAACAGTCACCCGAATTTGCATTCAAGAACACCTCGCTGTATTCAAGTCACAAAAATCTAACCCCAAATCCCCAAAGAACAAGTAGACCTGTTTGGGAACTCCGGAACTCCGTTGAATGGAATTGGTCAGTAGAGTTGAGCGGTCATGCTGAGGTCTCGTTGATCAAACAGGTGCATGGTGTTGTACTAAGCCCCCTTCTGCCGCTTGCCACCAATCTTTGGACTAGGCTTGACCTTGTTGGTCGCATTCGAATCACCAGCACCTTCTTCTTCGACCTTTACACTCATTCTCCTTCGCTTGTTGGAGACATTGGGACTAGTGTTTGTGCTAGGGCCTTGACTTCCACTCAGGTTCGAGCCTTGAGCACTCATCTGATGCATCATTGCAACACCACCTGCAGCGGGATTTTGTGCAGGACTAGGAGTATGATTGGGACCACCCATGAGAGGAGATCCTGCAGCTTGCGGGATTCCCAAGTGTCCCATGGCTGGTGAATTGAATTGATTCGGAGCAGTCATGCCTGGATTCATTTGGTTAGGAAATGCCACTTGGCCGTTTGCACGAGCTGCCATTTGATTTTGCATTCGAGCATTGTTGACATTGGCCATACTCTGGGCCATGTTCTGTGCGTTGTCCTGAGTAACCCTGAAGAGAGACTCCTTTGGAGTGACACCCGGATGATTGTGGAAATGTTCCATAATTGGTCCCATCGCAGTCATCACCTCGGCAATCTGAAAACAGATGATCATTAGTACAATTTATCGAGAATCAAATATTTCGCAACTTACCTCGAGAAATTGAAAGATATGGTTTGGGACACCGAATTCACCCACTCCTGACTGGGGGATGATTGGTCGGGTGTTTTGCTCGGTTGGTTTGCCTTGTGCCCGCTTAAGGTTCTTGTTGGTGATTTTGGGGCTTTGCTTGACTTCAGGGGATTGAGGTTGTAACAGAACACTGCGAGGAATATATTCTTGCCATCCAGTCGTGCTGATGTTCATTTGTTCAATCTTTTGCATGTCATCAAATGTAACTCGGAGCTGCCCGGTTGTGGTAACTCGAATGTCGTTTTGAAAGACATAGGTCAAGCTGGCTGTACTGCTCATGATGAGAACACCGCCATTTGGCAACTTGTTCTCATTGTGATCGTAAGACTGCAAGAATATTTGTTTGACCCCGCATGCGAAATGTGAGTAGAAGTATCTTGCCAGAGATGGGAATTGCAGCTGGAATGATTTGTCGCCTCCACTTTTAATGCTATACAACTGCTGTCGTAATGAACCAACAGGCGAGAAATATTTGGTCATTGTTTCTTCCCAGTAATCCAGGTCATTGGGTCGTTCAGGATTGGCGAGATTGTTTTGATATTGAATCAATCGCAAGATACATTGACCGGCGAGAATATCAGATTTGGAAATATCCGAGATCATCATGGAATTGCTCAAGTCTTGTTGCTGCTTGACCGAACTTTCCTCCTCCGCCTCGCTGGTTTTGATAGCCTGTGCAGCGGATTGATTTTGCTGCTGCTGTTGCTGTTGTGACTGCGGTTGTGATTGTTGTTGTTGGGGCTGTTGTTGCGGTTGCTGCGGTTGGTTATTTACGGGTTGAGCTTGTGGTTGTTGTGGTGTTGGTTTAGGTTGCGGTTGCGGTTGGGGAGTCGGTTGTGGCTGTTGTGAAGGCTGAGGTGGAGGTTGAGGCGCCGGAGTAGGGACCTGTTGAGGAGGTTGAGTGGCCTGTTCTTGTGATCTACTCATCTGCATTTGCTGTGTCTGCTGGGCTCTGCTAGCAGCCAGTTGGGCAGCGTGATGAGCCTGGGCTTGATGGGCTTGGATCATGCGCTGTTGTTGTACGTGTTGGAAATTTTGCATGGAAGGGTTGCCAGCTTGCATTTGCATTTGCATTTGCGGGGGGATCATACCCATCTTCATCTGAGCATTTAGCTGGGCTTGGCTGAATGCTGGTTGTCCGTTAGGCATCATATGCATTCCCTGCTGTTGATTCTGTTGTTGCATCTGTTGTACCATTCTCTGGCGAGCCATCAACTGCTGTTGTTGAGGTGTTATTTGCATCTGACCGAAGTTCATTTGTGGGTTTGGTTGCTGAAACATGGCTTGCTGTGGACCACCGAGATGTGCCATAGCCATACCACCTGAATGCATCGGTCCTGGGGCAGGAGTTCCGGCGCCTGGAGGCATGCCAGTGACCATGGGACCTTGAGTTACCTGAGGCCCTGAGACACCTGGATGCATGCCCTGCATCATACCGTGCTGAGGTTGACCACCCATATGACCAGCGCCAGGGTGTTGCATTCCTGCCATAGGATGACCATGAGGCATACCTGGATGACCAGGAGCTATACCCGCATGGGTAGGAAAGGGTTGGGCCATCATCTTTCGCGATGGGCTCCGAGGCGGATATTAGAGAGGGCGCCTTTGATCAGGGCAAAGAAATAGTCTCGGAGACGAGGAAATTATCCAAAAGGGCAGGAAATGGTAATCACAATGTCCAAGGTCCAAGTCCTCCTCTTATTGTATTATGGCTGATCTGGGGAACGAAACGAAGGGCCCCACTTTTGCCGAAGCACGGATTTGCGTTTCGCGGGTCAGTGATCGAGTTGTTACATTGGCAAAAAGAGCGGGAAAAGGGCTTCTTGTGACCTCTGGTGACTTCTTGTGAGGATGAGAGGTATGCGACGTGGACTAGGAAGATCCAGAGGCGTTGGGTGTGGTGGCCCGGGATGAGTAGAAGCTGATGTCACCCGTGATGGTCTGTAGTCAGGTATTATGGGGCTGGGTCAAGGTCGCGACAAGCCGAACGAGAAACAAGAAAGAATCACAGGCAAATATTGAGGGATGAAGTCGGGCGCGAAAACTTCATATTTGGGCAATTCTCTTGATCACGGGATGGATGGGTGATGAGGGTTTGTATCAGGTGAGAGAATTTAGGTGGTCCAGTTGTGGGATGTCGAAGAGATGTTGACAGCGTTTATCGGGGTGCTCGTGATTCTCGGAGGCTCTCTAGGGACCAGTCGGACGCAGGCTGGCGCAGTAAGCCTCAGGATAATTAGAAACCGAGAGCAAATTTGAGGAAATGAACGACCGATGGGGTAACAAAGACCAGGAGATGAGAGATGCCCGATGATGAATATGGACGGGTTGATGGCGATGGGTAGAGAAATGGGGAGGATGAGACTGCGCAAAGGACGAGATGCAGGTGCAGGTTGCGATTTGCACAGGCGGAGGGTGCCAGATGGTGCAGACTACAGAGAGGGCAGAAGGGTAAGGACTTGGGGCTTGATTTGGGCAAACTCGGGACTTTCTCAGGATCAGCGGCGGCAGGGGGCCACACTTTAAGCACTAGTGCCTACTTAATCCATTATTAGTGCAGAACTCCTCCGTAGAAATCGCTCATTTGGGGAACTAGCTGCAGTTTCAGGTTAGAGCCTCTTCGCCAGGACCCACTCTCATCAGTCATTACATCCACCTAACCGCGTAGAAGACAACCTCACTTTGTTTCTTTTCGTCTGACAGGGACCAGTATTAGCCGCCGCTAAGCATTTAGTAATGTTAAACCCTCTAAATTGAATACCCTCATAAATTTATTGCTCTGCGCACCACAATTTCCCCAAACTTTCTCTTCTATCTACCACTTGCTTGGACAGCTCTTCGTTTGCTCTCTGCTCTCTCAACCCTATGCTAATTGCTCCTTCAAATTAATGTCTCTTAGCCATCCAGCACCACCGGACATCTAAGGCATGCATGATAGGTAAGCACTCCTCCTCAAGTTCCCAAAATCACAACCTCTTCCCACACATTTTCCAAGATGACAACAAATATCAAACTTCTTTCTCTCACTGAGTCGACCTTGAAGAAACACTCGGTCCGTCATCGCTGAACGGGCTGTTTACTAGCCAGTATTTTCTGTCTGACCAGTTCTCAAAATCTTGTGTGCTCTCTTCTGCACTTGAGCATCTTCCTTCCTTGATCCCAAACTAACTCCGTCTCCAAACAGATTGATCTCATCTGGTAGAGTTCTTTTACGAGCATTCTATACATCCTTGAAAACAAATGGAGCAATTAGAAATCTGTACGTACCATAACATACTCCTTATCACCCTACTTCACTCCTCACAACCTCTTATGATCGAAACCATTTTCCACATTCGCAGTTTTCTCGCTGAGCCCTGGCATGAACCTATTTAAGTCCAGGTGTCAATGAGCGTCTAATCTTCCTTGGATGTCTGATTGTTGTCTCTATACACAAGCCATTTCTACAGATATTGGGTTGATCAGGGACAGTCTGTGCTAACACAATGTTGCTATCTAGGTAGACCATTCTCCCAACTGGAAGTCCACGTTTGGTCCTTCGATGATACCTTCTCCTTCCTCAC
>Ga0105239_10000364_pt1 | contig 66386 bp, 72 predicted proteins | sample KBSC44metaG_FD_92761 | JGI IMG/M metagenome (GOLD analysis project Ga0105239, IMG submission 92761) | Corn rhizosphere microbial communities from Kellogg Biological Station, Michigan, USA - KBS C4-4 metaG | ecosystem: Host-associated > Plants > Roots > Rhizosphere > Soil | place: Michigan, USA...
AGCACAGGGCGGCATCACGCTCGTCCCGAAGAGGGTGAGTCTGGATTGACTTTTACAACTCTTGGCTTAGTCACTGGCGGCTCCTCATTGGCTATCAACTTTTATTCACAGCCTTGAGCCTTGCCCCACCCCCCAGCTCTCCTGGGAGGAAGTATACCGCATAAAAAGCTGTGAGGGAAAATCTTTCCCTTGCAAATCGAGCCTGCAACCAAAACTTGTTATAATTCTATCTAGTATATATCATATCTACATCGGTTATAATCCTCTCTCCTGTATTGACTTGACTTGACTGACTGCTCTCTTCGACCTCGAAATGGCAAGCTTGCGAGAAGATCCAACTCCCGGGTACGAACACAAGCATATCATCAATGTCGCGCAGCAGCAGCAGCACCCCACAAGCTTAGAGCCCAGCATCATCGATCCCGAGAAACCAGAACAGACAAGCGAAAACCCCGTCTCACACAAGAAATCCGTCTACGCAGGCCTAGGATGGCTCGACCGACTCCTCGCCCTGTGGATCCTCTTGGCCATCATCGTGGGCATGCTGCTGGGGAATTTCGTCGACGGCGTCGGGCCCGCGCTTCAGCAGGGCAAATTCGTCGATGTCTCGGTCCCAATAGGTGAGAAACCCCTTTCCCCCCACCCCCGGGCTCAGATCAAGGTTTCGGTCTTTGGTCTTGTCGTTGGCAGCTAAAAGCTAATCGTGAGTTCCTCTATTTGCCATCGTTGCAGCGGTCGGTCTGCTGGTGATGATGTACCCGATCCTCTGCAAGGTCAAATATGAGGCCTTGCATCGCATCTTTGCACACCGCCGGATTTGGGTCCAGCTGGGGTTCAGCGTCGTGGTGAATTGGATTATTGCTCCGTTTTTCATGGTATGATCGATCCGATCCAATCCCCTCTGTCCATCAGCCAGCCACCTACTACCATCTATACCTTGCTGACGAGAGGTGAAACGCAGCTCGGCCTGGCCTGGGCTTTTCTACCGGATAAACCAGAACTTCGCAACGGGCTTATATTCGTGGGGCTGGCACGCTGCATTGCCATGGTACGTGGCACCGTAATCCCCCATCCCAATTCGCGGCCAGCAGCTGATCGAAAGGGAAAAAAACAGGTCTTGATATGGACGGGTCTCGCGGGCGGAGACGAGGAGTACTGCGCGATCCTGGTGGCGGTCAATTCGATCCTGCAGATGGTGCTGTACGCGCCGCTCTCCATCCTCTTCGTGTCGGTCATTAGCCGCGGCGACAGCACGACCGACGTAGCATACAGCACCGTGGCGCGCAGCGTGGGCGTCTTCCTCGGCATCCCTCTCGCCGCCGCGGTGGCGACTCGGGCCGTCCTCCGGGCCCTCGACGCAGCCTGGTACGAGGCCACATTCCTCAAATGGCTCGCGCCCTGGTCCCTCATCGGCCTCCTCTACACGATCCTCGTCCTGTTCGCCTCGCAGGGCAAGCAGGTCGTCCACCAAATCGTCTCCGTCGTCCGCGTCGCCGCTCCTCTCACCGTGTATTTCGTCGTCATCTTTTTCTTCACGCTCGTGGTCACGAAGCGTTTGGGGTTCGGGTACAAACTGGCAGCTACGCAGAGTTTTACCGCCGCGAGCAATAATTTCGAGTTGGCCTTTGCGGTCGCGATCGCCACGTTTGGACCAAACAGTGATGAGGCGCTGGCGACAACGGTCGGACCCTTGGTGGAGGTCCCGGTGTTGCTGGCGTTGGTGTATCTTGTGAGGTGGCTTGCCGGGCGGTGGGGTTGGAGAGATTGAGGTCGCTTGGTTTCGCGGGGGGCTTATATATGCATGAGCGTTACACTGTAGTTAGATTGCGTATATTGCGTCGGGCTGAAACTTCGTTGACTACCTAGGTAGCTAGTTAGATCGCTTGTTATGCCCCGGGAAAGCTAATGTGCTGTAGCAATAGGAGAAGTCTTCTCAGAAGTTCATAGAGGTATCTTAGGAAGTATCAGTAAGGTATTTAGCTCCTGCTTCAAGGAACACAGTCCGCATGCCATTAGCATCCAGTAGGAGGGTCCTTTCCGCCGGTTGTATATAGTTGGTTAATGGTATTGTCCGTGATTTTCAGCTTACCTCGTCAGTTATAAATAGGTATGTTACATAGATGGGGAAAACTCAAGAAGCGCCTCTAGCGTGGAAACGGAGTTAATAGGGACCGTGAGGTAAATAGTGGTCACAAGGCTGTGTTAGTCAGGAGGGCAGCCTGGCTAAACGAAAACTTTAAATAAGCACTGCCCTGCATATCTTGCAAACCATGTGCTCCCTGATACGAAACAGAGCTAGGGCGGCAACCGATATCAAGGAAAGTAAAAACCACACGGGGCAATTCAGGGCATTGGCGTTCAGCATAAGTGATTTTGGGTAGAGGTGAGGGGCATTCCAGTCTCAAAACAAGCCACAGAAACAAGAGGGAATATGTTTCATTTAGTCAAGTACGGAGTACATTTTGTTGCGTCAATGATCATAGTTTCGACCTAAGAGCAAGGAGGAAGATTCCAAAACAGTCAGCTAGGGTTGTATAGAAGTGAAAAGAATGAGCAGGAACAGTGGGTCACGCCCGACGGAGGTGCAGTTGCTCTTTGGGATTTGAGACTGATGAGAACGGGAGGCAGCCGATATGCAGTGGCTGCTCCTTGAGGAGATCGCATGAGGAGATTTGATAGGAATCCAAGGTCAGACCAACACAATCGATATGAACAAGAAGACCACACATCACCAGAAAATCGCCATACAAAGAATGGGAAGGGGTTTCAGATGGGAAACATCTTGTATCTCTCCTCTTGACTGTTTAGCTTTTGTATTATCTCAGTCGTAGAACTTTGAATGTTTCAACTGGGTAGTCGTCCGAGGAAACTGCTATCCCTTCGCACTCACCGACTCAGGAGAGCAAGCCAAAGCAACCGCAACCCATTCGGCTATGGCCTTTCAAAGTGGGTTCACTTACTGCTGAGTGTACTTCTCACCAATGCCACGCTGGACAGCGGGACGAGCAGCGATGCGGTCGATCCACTTGAGCAGGTGGGGAAAAGGCTTCATTTCCTCGGCGGTGAAGCCAGTGCGTTCCCAGCCCTTTACCCAGCACCAAGCCTTGATATCAGCAATGCTGTATTTGCCCTTTCCCTTGCCGGCCAGGTAGTCGCGGGGTTCGCCGCCAGTGTAGATACCGGATAGTTGGATCTCGAGCACGCCGTACACGCGGAGGGTTTCGTTCTTGTATCGATTTATCGCATCTGAGGAGGGACAGAGATCAGTTTACGGTGCCGTGGTGAGGATGTGAGGGAAATTCAGGAGGTTCAGGGAGAACAATTCATGGGGGACATGATTTGGATTTTTTTCCTTACAAGGGATCTTTTCTGGCGCAGCCCTCGAGAAATGGTTCACCTGGCCCTGATAGGGAGCACCGCCTCCATGCCAGAAGAACAACCACTGCAAGGCCTCGTTTCTCTCGAACTCATCTTTAAAGCCGAACTTGTCGTCCTTGTCATAGAACTTCAGCAGGTACAGCAGCTGAGCCGAGGTCTCGATGACGGGGAAGGGAGGGTTCTTGCTGTTGTCGACGAGAACGGGAATGCGGCCATTGGCATTCAGGCGCAAGAACCACTCCTTCTTCTGCTCGTTGGTCATGATATTGATCAGGGTTGTACCCCATTCCAAACCGTATGTGTCGGCAAGCTCCTCGAGCAGGATCTGAGTGGCTTGTCCATTTGGAGTGTTCTGTGTGATGAGGTGCAGCCCTTTGGCTTCTTTGATCTCCTTGGGTGTCTCGTCGATGTATAGGTAGTCTGCCATCTTGCGGACAGGTGGAGGTTGCCAAAGATGAAACGACTAGATATATGTGCTGGAGATCTTCAGGGGATGCGTTCTCCTTTCTCAGATGAGAATTATGATGAGAACCTAGAGACGGAGTAATGGGCTAGAGGAAACTCTGAGAATCTGAATCTTTCGACTCAAAATGTAGTAGTAGTTAAGGAGGGAAAAGAAAGAGGGAGAGGTCGCATGTTGATTGCGCCATAGATTGCATCTGTGTCTCAGGTGTGAATTAGTAATATTCAACCAGAATGTACGGTTTGTAATGGCGGGCGGATGAAAACAGTCGTGATGGTACCCCGCATTCGCATGATGACGGAATACGTGACGTGAGCGCGTTGAGGGGTACGCCGGAACACGTGATGAAGGCATACCTCCTCAGGCACCCTCAGTGCTTAGGTAATTAATCCGCTTTATCCTCACTCAATCCAAGGTAGCTACCAAGGTATCTAACTCGGGGACTCACAGAGGTACCTGCTAGTGTCTATCACCGCTGCCAATTGTCGAGTCCCTGGTACTCTCTGGAGCACAATTGCTATCCGGGTACTTAGCTCAAGTCACCCACTCGGTGGCGGCATCCTCTATTGTGATAATGCAGAAATGTAGGTGCGGCTAGATCCCACAAACCTCTTCAGTCATTCACCGAGTCCAAAAGGCCAGGCTCGCACTTCGCCCACTTCATTTTCGGTTCCGTTTTGCACCCGGAGATCAGCAAGAGGCTCAATCACTATCGAAAACGGCACATCGAGGAGTACCGCACCGAGAGTATGCTGCCGTACACGATTCTCCAGCCGAGTCATTTTACCAACAGCAGCATCGGCTAGCTCGTCGCGCAGAAGGATGCCGACAAGCCCGTGTTCAGGGAGTGCTACCAGCCCAAGACACATTTCAGCTTCACCAGTCTGAACGACTACGCTGAGGCATCGGTCAGAGTCATCCAAGCGCGGTCGAAGCACTTCTACGAGACGTGTCAGCTTGTAAGTACATTACCGATGAGTTATATCGAGTACGTCAAGAGCATGGAGGCCGTACTTGGAAAGAAGATTGAGATTCAGGAGGGCTCGTATGATCAGAGTGTGGATGGAATGTCCCAAGTCTTGTTTGGCACGGGTGGGTCGGAGCAGAGTCTAATCTGAGAGACGGTCCGGAACAAATGCTGCTTTATTACAACCGTCGTGGGTTGTACAGTAATCCGAACATCACAGAGTGGTTGATTGGGAAACCCGCCACGACTCCGGCGCAGCTGGCGAAGATGATGCTTGACCAGGGCAAGAGATAGCAAGAAACAATGCATCTAAGACGGAGTTCAAAAACAATCTAGCCCATCTGCTCCATTGACCGGGGGGTTTCAGACGGTAGCCGCTGCTGACAATGTTGGAACAGAATCCGCAGTCGAAGGATGATATTTCTTGTGACCGCTAACACCTGCGATCTCGCGCCTTTGAGGCGTTCTCCTCTGAGCCCGATTCATTATAAGATGAATTCTTCACCACGTTTATCCCAAAGCCACAACGCCTTGTGATGTGATTTTCCTCATTCCATCTGTTTAGGCTCCAAATCCAAAGAGCGTCAGTCAGCTCGGTCCGGTGTGTGATCCAGTAAACCAGTAATGTCACGGCCCCAAAATCTGCCTGATATGCCAACGTCGATCTGTAAAGGAGCTCGTTAGAACCACTCCGAATTCTCATTCTGCGTCTCCACTAGTCCCGGCCCAGTGCCTTCGTCGGTCACAGGGTCGATATTCCACCAATCGTCATGCCAGTTCCGATCCACGAACCCGCTTTCCAATTCTCGCATGTATTCTAGTGGGTTTCCAGCTGAAATCCCTTGGGAAAGCGGTATACCGAAGTCGCCGCTAAACGGGAATGTCTCGCCCGACTGTGGTATTATATTTGCTGCGGCGAGGGTGATTCCGGGAATGCTGCCTCCCTGCTCCTGTTCCAGTGTACCGAGAAGAGAAATCCGTCTGCCCAAAGTGTCCGAGGAAGCCGACGCCTGGGTCGAGGATGGTATGTCGTAAGATCCGGTCCGCTTGCGATCTTGCAGCGTTCGACAAACATCGTTGAGAACTTTGAGAGCGTTTGCAACCGGCGTCAGTTCTTGCCGGTCCACTGCTGTGCGCCTGACAGCGTCACAGAGACGTTCCAAATCTCGAATATCTTCCTCACATTCTTCGGGATCAGTCACCACAACGATGTGGTAGTACAGCGAGAAAACAGCCACGAAAGGATAGAATGAGAAAAAACTGTTGACACCGGTCAATTGATGGAAAACGCGGACTGTCATGTCCGAAAGAGTTGGACAATACGTACTACATTGTCCCAGATATTGATTCTTGGGGACCTGCTTCGAAGAGGAACATTGCTTTCAAAACCATTCTTGCAGCCTGAACGACGCGGCTCGAGACAGCAAACTCATCCTCACGCAACTTTCTCCGCGTCAGGAGGATGATACTGGTATAGGCGTTAATGATCAGGCTAGCAAGGATGGACTTGGACGTGTGATCTTCAGTCCACTCTATCCAGTTCATCTATCCATCCGATGACGATGTCAGCCATGAAATCCATCAGGGCCATATGCCAGACTATCATTGCAGGGTTCGGGCTTACCATTTTCCACCCTCTCATCAGATTCTCGATCTCATCACAAATTTGATCAATCTTTTTATGAAGAGCTTGGATTCCCGTTTCATCGCTTGCAGGTTGATTTTGAATTTGGGCAAAAAACTCCATCTTTAACAAGGTCATTCGACTAGAAACAATGAATACCACCGTCGATATCCCATCAGGATAGCCTTGCGATGTAGGTATCATCAGTGAAGGAAACTCGACGGTCCATGGCGTTGCGGTGAGGACAGGAGGCTTGTTGTAATACAATCGAAAGAGCATCTCAGTTCTCATCAATTGCCAAAAGCCTTTCCGCTTGATCTCGATGTCCACTTTGCTCTCCATACGATCAGACTGGTGTGAATAATCTTCGTTGGACCCGCCATCGATCTGGGTGTAGCCGAGAATGTGTGCGAATCGACAAGCTTCACAGTGGAACTTCCAGGAGAGATGATAGTCAAAATACTCCACTGTTACCCACGTCTTCATCCAAATATTAGATTCCAGAAGGCATACTGGGCCACAGGAGTAGAGGCTGAAACTTACCATCAAACTTGCTGCAACCAAGTCCATTATACTTCCTTTTGCTTGCTTCTGCCATCGTGGGACAGCCTGCAGACATTTCAGGTAAATGGAGGGTAAGAACTTCGTCGTTTCCGGCGCGCTTAACACCCCACATCCCACGAAGAGGAAGGCGTGGTAGACCAGCACGAGTGACAATTCCAGTTGAACGTGTGGTGAGTCAATCACTTGCGCCGCTATTTTGACCAAACCCTTGTCCACCAGTCCAATGAAACTGTCAGATGCCAGGGTTGACGTCGTCACTCTCAACAGTTTAGCATCGGATGGCGAGAGTAAACGAGGAATTGTAGGTAGGGAAGTCAATAGAACGGATCAACGGAAGCTCACCTTCGATCCATTCCTCAGCTAATTGCAATGGAATCTCGATGTTATTTGTTTCTGCCGCAGTGACTGCTCTCTTCAACTTGAAGTTTTGCAGGTCTTCAATGGCGCTGTTCAGCATCCCAATGGCACCGGGGTTCAGAGGCGCCGCCCCTGCCACGCTGCTTGTCCTCTTGAGGGCATCGATCGTGGTGTCTTTAGTTTTGTTGGCCATGTGAACTATCCAGGCTGTTGAACAGAGGCCGGGGGTCAGTCTTGGGAAAACGCTCAGAAGATCAGAACGGGACTGACAGGGTTTTTCAATTGCATTTGGTGGTTGGCTGGATCCTTCACGCCACTCCGACTCTGTTGTTTCATCATCGCTGATAGAAGGTGCCTTGGAAAACGGAGTCCCTTTACCAGACGAAGATGCATCCTGTAGGTTGCCAATATGCTTCTCCAAAAACTCCAGTCGTTGGGCAATGCGATCAAACGAACGGCCAAGAGTTTTGCTAGAAAGGTTTTCGTATATTAGCGCGTGTAAGACCGCCGGAGAGGGTGAAGTCTGCCACCCAAAAGGCTTCCTTACTCGGGCAATTTACGCTGTCTTGGGCGCCTAGTAGGGTACACACATTCTGTTCCGCTACTCTTGCATCGCGTGCATTGTGGCGCTTGCTTGTCACAGCGAAGCTGGGGTAAAAGTCAGAGACCGACTACTCCTTGTCTTCCAGTAGGAAGTGTACCTTTTTCTCTTTACACTTGGAGCACTACTTATCTCGCGTTAACATCCCAAAATAGTAATCTTTCGCTACCGATTGCAACTTGAAAAACGTACTGAAAGCTTAGAAGGTGTCATAACCGCCCGATGTACTGTCATACGTATTTCCTCAATGCCATGGATTTTTCGACTTGCCCAGGATTCGTTGGGTCAGAAACAGTAAAGGTGCTATTGTATGAGAGGAAAGGATCCACACTCCCGGTACGCGAGGCGATGATCGAGCTCGGAAACCACCTGGATTATGCCAGGTTCAGTACGGATACACGATGTAAACGTAATACCCGGTGCATGCAAACCCCCCGGACTGCGAGATCTGTGAAGACACCGAAACTAAGAGAACCAAAACAGCGCACGATGCTAATCTTCTACTGCGAGACCACGCCAAGAGGGCGAGGGCCGCGCAAGTCATTAAAGTTCGGAGTCTCGACGCTGCCGAAGTGCCGAATGCATAGGGTTATGTATCACAATACATCCGAGAAAGGAAAATCTACCTTGGGATGATTGTCCGGGGACGCGCCGTGACATTGCCCCACCTATAATGGCTAGGCAAATCACTCACACTTGGTTTAGCCATCTTTGCAACATCCAACGAAGCACGGACAGGACGGTAGACATTACGTGCGCTTCACCAACGCTGTCCGCGAACTTGTCATTCCCTACGTGTTGACGAAAATATAAATACACTAAGGCCCTAAAAAGCACTAGAGATTTCTCTTTTGCTGGTCTCCAATAAATATCAAGGGAGCAGAGGAAGGCTATGGCTAAATACACAGGTTCAGGGAGGGGCTGGAATTGTCTCCAGTTGGGACAGATGTCTTCGAGGCGTAATAGAGATACAAACCCTGTAACATCGTTACCCACACCTAACCATGGTCTTTTGGAAGACACAAAAGGCCAGAAGCGATCTAGAGATCATAGCACAAGCCGCGTTGAGCATGTCCAGAAAGGTATAGACAAGCTGCTAACACGATGGAGCGGTAGGCTGGGAATGTGCCATATCTGACGGAGCAAACAATCACGCGGTCAAGTATGAGCGAGCAACAACACGATCGATACCATGACATTGGTATTCAGCACATCCGAAATCGGTATCAGGTCAGAAGGCGACGAGACTGGCGAGATGTCCATCCTGAAATCCACCCATCGTCTCGATCCTGCAGGCAGGACTGTTCGAATACCCTCAATACTACTTTCACTTTCTGCATGGCCCATGATCACCAGAGAGATGCTGGTGCCACTGAAATGCTGGTAATTTTTCTTTGACCTTGTCTCTGGAATTTTCCAAGCTGTTCGAATCGGTAAGTTCCCGTGTCTTTGATTTTAGCCTTATCGAGAGGACTTTGATGCGGTCTTCACGAAGAAGCATTTTGATAGGGCGCTGCAACTTCAAGTCGTGATCTCACCCCGACACGCTAGTATTGTCCAGCCTCAAGACCTCTCAATTTTGCCAACAGCTCCACGGTGAAGGTGCGTTCTTCGCGCATGAAAAGATCCCAGTCTTCGTGTTCGCAGAAAAATGTCACCTTGCAAAGCGCATAATCCGTCAGCAAGGCCCGCAAGTCATCGCCATCAGGAGTGTTGTCATAGGTATAGCCAATGAGCATGAAAACGTCTGAGACGCGCTGAGGAAAGAGTGTGAACACGGACAGTGCCCGCCGTAATTTGTACAAAACCAGGCATTGCAAGGCTTTAATATCGTAGCGATCTCCGAAAACATAAAGCCTCGCTTGACATAAAAACATATCCTGGAAGCTCTCGCAAGGGTCTCCGTTCCTGTATGGGAAGAATCGCGGACCGATCCAGGACTCGCATGCCGACTGAAAATGTTCCCAAGCGATACCTATCCTAGAGTCTCGGTCGGGAATGGCGTGCATGCTCCAGCCCTCTGCTGAAGCTGAAATATCTTTGCCGAGTGTGTGATTCTTTGTAGCCTTGTTGCACGATGTACGTATGGGGAAAACCCAACGTAGTAGACTTCTTGGTGACTTCGGATTGGAAGTGTGACTTGGAGATTGGTGGGAAGGTGCCTCTAACTTCCACGTTAGTAGTCTCTTGTTATGTCTCGTGTCTCTGTCTCACCAAGAACGGCCAACTTGTGCGGAATGACCCTGCTTTGGATCTTTAACTCAGTCTTTTCATGTTGTTCTTCGGCTACCAGAGTTTTGGGCTCAGATTCCATTTTGACCACCTTTGGAGGGGGGACATGGTAGTCGCCAGTGTATGCATATTCACAAAATTGGATAAATGTGTCTACATCAACATCGTCGAGCAGTACGGATTTCGTGATGCTCTCGCTCATTTTGCCATTGATTAGACATGCGAAGACCGGAGACAAACTCACTGCAAGATTGATATGGACGTTGAAAGGTCTGCGATCGGACCCGACAAGGAACTGGAACGTCTCAGAGCCTAAGAATCTAATACTCAATTCGGTTATTGATACGAACGACTGGAAGGAAGCAACACATATCAAGACTTACTTGGCAAGGGGTATTTGCATCTTGCTACGTCCATAAGCAACAGCGCTCCTGGGTAGCTCCGAAATCTGTCAACTTATATGGAAAGCCTCAAAGACCAGAGCCCAATGTACTTTTAGTAGATTTCGTACTTCTACACAGCACTCCCGCTTGCTGTTAGGACAAGACAGACTATGGTCTGGTAAACCGATCAACGCATACATTGACGACTCGAGCGCTTGGCGCAATATCGACTGATGGACTATCAAACCGTGGTCTCAAAATAACTAGCCTCACAAGATTAGTCCCGCAGCAATTCCTTTCCAATCTTAGAGAGAAATGCCTCGAAAAAGATGTGCTCCGAGCAGATTGAACTTCCGATTATGTTGTCGCTTCACTGTGAAATCCCATGCGTTTCGATGTCAAGAAATAATACACTAGCCATTCCCGTACTGGGCGGGGTACAACGGAATTCTGGGCTGGTAATCTTCCAATGAATCTGTCCATCAGTTTTGGTCGAGGGCTTTCACCCGGGATTTTAGCTGTTCAGGGGAACCGAGACCAGGCAGAAGTTTTGATCTCGTCTTTGTTTACTCTGTCAGATTCTCCTATGCGCAGACCTTGATCCGACATAGCGTGCGGACTTCTGGAAAGTTGATATGACCGATAGTCCGATAAATGCTGAGTGGATAAAGTGGAGTGATGCAAAGATTATCCACGTCCCCACTTCACACTAGTCCGATGCCTCCCCTGAGGAGGACAAGGCTGTGGTACTGAATCATAGTGACGAGTTGTCTCGCTCGAGCATCACAAAGCTTCTCGACAGACGCTGGCCTGGGACGTCTGGAGCGACGAAGGGCTTTCGCAACACGCTGCATGGCCCAAGAATCGACAAACATTACCATTGCCAGGTCTGTGCGATGTACGTGTCTCGAACTGGCTTGCATTCAGATGAAGCTCCACCCGACTAATGGTCATGGCCCCTGGCTTGATTGGCATTAGTGATTGGTCAGCCCCATTCTGTGATCGAACCTCCTTTCAGTTTATAGTGCATCCTGACAATAGAGTCGAGCTGGTGATGTTATGCTGAATTGAGTCATCCGCCTCGGAAGCCAGAAAAATCGCCCCGCCTTATGCTGCACACGACTTTTGTCCGACAATGTTACACGTGCAGAAACACAGGCTCAGGCCTTCCATTCCCTTGGAATCCACATGGCGAGGTCTCTAATGATGTGCTCGTCTCTCATAATGTCAGGTACGCAACTAACTCTGTTTAGTTTTCGCATAAATCGGACCTCCCATAAATACTCCCAGATTTTTCAACTTGTTTTGAATTTGTGATTCCTTGCCCTGACCATCCTCTCCCTTTCATTTCTCGTGTAGGAACGTTACCACTCTGGCTCGTGTGAGGGACTCACTCCGCCAAGAATGGCATTCAGCGGTGGTATTAATTACGGAAGCAACGACCGTACCATGCGAACCATGGGACCAGCAACCACCAACATTCCGAATGACAATCATTCAGAGGCCTTTTTAAGCCGGTTTTCCCTGCGTCAATCTATAGACGTGCACCAGACCCAGACCACGGACGACGATGTGAGACAGACGGTTTCTCGCGAGAAGTCCACTACTTCACCCATTCATCCTTCTATCACCAATTCTGGCCAAGACACTTCCTATGAAGATTCTAAGGAGGGGATCAGGGAACTGGCCCGTCAATGGACACGGCGGTCTACGGCTTCCGAGGCTGGTGCACACTATCAGGATCCTTTTCAAACAGAAGCGGGCTCTCCTTTAGATCCGAACTCAGACAACTTCAACCCTCGAGCTTGGGCCAAGTCAATGCTTAAACTCGTCGAGAGTGACAACGAGCACTTCAAAAACCGCAAGGCGGGAGTTTGCTTTAAGAATCTCAGCGCTCACGGGTTCGGGTCGGGAGCAGACTTCCAGGCCACAGTCAGCAATCTCGGCTGGCAGCTCTGGGGAATGGCACAAAAGCTGCTTGGTAAAAAGGAGCGCCGTATTAATATATTACAAAACTTTGACGGTGTGGTTGAAGCTGGCGAAATGCTGGTTGTGTTGGGCCCACCTGGCTCAGGCTGTTCGACGTTCTTGAAGACCCTAGCAGGAGAAACGCACGGCTTCGTGGTCGATGATGACTCTTATATTAACTACCAAGGAATCAGTTATCACCAGATGACGAAAAACTTCCGAGGCGAAGCGATCTATACCGCAGAGCAAGACGTTCATTTTCCGACGCTCACTGTTGGGCATACTCTGTACTTTGCTGCTCGTGCCCGAGCCCCACGATTTATACCGGGGGGCTACACTGCCCACGAATACGCCTGCCACATCCGAGATGTTATTATGGCTACCTTCGGTATTCGCCATACCATCAACACCCGGGTGGGGAACGACTTTATTCGAGGAGTATCTGGAGGCGAGCGGAAGCGGGTCAGCATCGCAGAAGCAGCTCTCAGCAGCGCCCCTCTTCAAATGTGGGATAACTCAACGCGAGGCCTCGACAGTGCTAACGCCATTGAGTTCGTCAAGAATCTACGAATTCAAACTCAGGTCAATGAAGTTACCGTCGCAGTGGCTATCTACCAGGCTCCGCAAGCAGCTTACGAGATATTTGACAAGGTCATTGTCCTTTATGAAGGCCGCCAGATATTTTTCGGCCACACAAGCAAAGCCAAGGAGTACTTCGTGAATCTTGGGTTTCAATGTCCAGATCGTCAGACGGACGCTGACTTTTTGACCTCAATGACGAGTGCCGTTGAGAGAATCGTAAGGCCAGGATATGAGCACAAGGCTCCTCGCACACCTGACGAATTTGCACAAAGATGGAAAGAAAGTCACGAGTACCAGGCCCTCACGGAGGACATTGCACGCTTCGAACAAAACCACCCCATTGGTGGTCAGGACCTTGAGTCGTTCCAAGCATCGTTTCGTATGCGGCAATCAAAGCGCGCTCGGCCGGGCTCGCCGTATACGCTATCATACATACAGCAGGTCCAGCTCTGCTTGTGGCGAGCCTGGGCTCAGCTCAAGGCCGATCCGTCAATCACGATCTTTTCCCTCGTCATGAACTTTTCCATGTCTCTTATCATCGCATCGGTCTTCTACAATTTGAGCGATACAGCTGGTGCATTCTTCTCTCGAAGTGCTCTATTGTTCTACGCCATCATGATAAGTGCATTTAGCTCCGCCCTAGAAATTCTTGGTCGCTATGCTCAGCGGGCGATTGTCGAGAAGCACGCAAGATACGCTTTATATCATCCCTCTACCGAGGCACTTGCTTCAATGATATGCGACCTACCTTACAAGATTCTCAACTGCATTAGCTCTAATCTCGTCATATATTTTATGACGAATCTTCGACGAGAGGCTGGGCCATTCTTCTTTTATGTGCTAATATCCTTCGCCATGACCCTGACGATGAGTATGATGTTCCGGGGGGTTGCCTCGTTATCCCGGACCCTGGAACAGGCGATGGCTCCTGCTAGTTTTGTCATCCTTATACTTGTGATGTATACAGGCTTCGTCATTCCCGTCAATTATATGCTTGGGTGGTCGTCATGGCTGCGATATCTCAATCCAATTTACTATGGCTTCGAGAGTCTAATGGTCAACGAATTCTCCGGCAGGAATTTTGGATGTAGCGGTGCTCTTTTAGTCCCAGATTACCCGGGACTCGACTTGAGCAACCAGATCTGCTCTGCTGTTGGGGCCGTACAGGGACAGACCTTCGTCCAAGGTGATGTATATCTCGCGTCAGCTTACGGCTATTACAAGTCACACAAGTGGAGGAACTTTGGCATTCTGCTTGCTTTCATGATCGGACTTATGGTCGTTCACCTGGCTGCCACTGAGTTCATCTCTGCCAAAAAATCCAAGGGTGAGGTTCTCCTCTTTCGTCGCGGCTATCTACCACCTGCCTTATCCCAGAAAGGCGCAGAGGATCCGGAATCCGTTCCCACCCGCAAAGCAGTGACCGCTCAACAAAATAACGACCACGAACTTAAGATGATACAGAAGCAAACGGCAATTTTCCAATGGAAGGATGTTTGCTACGACATCAAGATCAAAGGCGAGCCTCGACGGATCCTCGACCGAGTTGACGGTTGGGTCAAACCGGGCACGCTAACTGCACTTATGGGAGTAAGTGGAGCTGGTAAGACAACTTTACTGGACGTGTTGGCGAAGAGAGTCACTATGGGGGTGATCTCTGGTGAAATGCTTGTGGATGGCCGTCAACGCGACTCTTCTTTCCAACGCAAAACAGGATACGTCCAACAGCAAGATCTTCATCTTCAGACATCCACTGTCCGTGAAGCTCTTAGATTTTCTGCGATATTGCGTCAGCCGGCACATATCTCTCGCCAGGAGAAGCTCGACTACGTGGAAGAAGTTATCAGACTCCTGGAAATGGATGAATACGCAGAGGCAGTAATTGGTGTCCCCGGAGAAGGCTTAAATGTAGAGCAGAGAAAGCGTCTTACCATTGGTGTCGAACTCTCTGCGAAACCAGAATTGCTCTTGTTCCTGGACGAGCCTACTTCGGGATTGGATTCACAGACCTCATGGTCCATCCTCAATCTGCTCGATAAGCTCACCAAAAACGGCCAGGCGATTCTTTGTACTATCCACCAACCTTCCGCGGTATTGTTTCAAAGGTTTGATAGATTGTTATTCCTCGCAGCTGGAGGCAAGACCGTCTACTTTGGCCCCATCGGATCCTCGTCTCGGACTCTCATTGAGTACTTTGAGAAGAACGGAGCTTCCAAGTGCCCCGAGGGCGCTAACCCAGCGGAATGGATGCTGGAAGTTATCGGTGCTGCCCCAGGATCATATTCTGAGATAGACTGGCCCGAGTTATGGCGTTCATCTCCCGAGTTCTATGAAGTACAGCAAACCTTGTCTGGGATGAAGCATGAGCTGGCGAGGAAGAGCATCGATTCCGCACCCCACAAGGGTGCCGACAAAGCAGCCTATGAAGAATTTGCCGCTAGTTTTCCGGTGCAATGGCTCCAAGTCCAGAGACGAGTTTTTGAACAGCATTGGAGAACTCCAGGATACATCTACGCGAAGTTCATCATGTGCATCGACGCTGCTTTGTTCATTGGGTTTTCATTGTACAAAGCCAACAACACCATCCAGGGTCTCACCAACCAGATGATTGGCATTTTCATGTTGATGTCGGTTTTCGGCCAATTAGTCCAGCAACTGATGCCCCTCTTTTGTACCCAGCGATCATTGTACGAAGTGCGCGAGAGACCTTCGAAGACCTACTCGTGGCAGGCTTTCGTGATCTCGAACATGATAGCTGATATTCCATGGAGTCTGGGTTGTGCAACCATGATGTACTTCTGTTGGTACTATCCCATTGGTCTCTACAAAAATGCCGAGGCGACAGACGCAGTCGCAGAACGGGGAGCGCTCATGTGGTTGTTGATCGTCGCATTCCTCCTCTTCACCAACACGTTTGCACACATGTGCATTGCAGCAATAGAAACAGCCGAAACCGGTGGCAATATTGCCAACCTGCTCTTTTCGTTATGCTTGACCTTTTGCGGGTAAGTCTAAATACGCTACTTTTGGGTGAAACTCGACTGACAAACTTGGAACAGTGTGCTGGTGGCTCCCAGTGCTTTGCCCGGTTTCTGGGTCTTTTTGTACCGGGTCTCTCCATTTACATACCTGATCCAAAGTCTTCTCGCCACCGCCGTGGGTAATTCGGAGGTGACCTGCGCCAGTAACGAATACCTGCATATCACTCCTCCCGTCGGACAGACGTGCAGCGAGTTCATGGCACCATATGTGTCCGCGAAGGGAGGCTACATCTTGGATACCAATGGCTGCACCTACTGTCGTCTGAAAGACACCAACGTCTTCCTGGCCAGCGTGGGGACCAGCCCGAGTGATTCTTGGCGGAATTTTGGCCTTCTGTGGGTGTATATCATCTTCAACTTTTTCGGCGCCATCTTTTTCTACTGGCTTGGTCGTGTCCCCAAGAGCTGGAGCAGCAGGGAAAAGGAACATGTCACCGTTAGCCCTGGACCACCCACCCCCGTGGAAGGAAAAACAACCGGCGCTCGCAGCATGACGGATCAATCCGACCAGAGTGGTACAACCGGCGCGAACACACCGGAAAAGACGGCTGCAGCCTGATTGATCGCAGCCGAAATACGCTATCGACAGAGGTCTGCCGCTTCGGTCTTTGTCATGCATGCGTGCCTTCGATGGGTTCCAGAGCACTGTATTTAACAAGGGCAATCAAATGACAACCAACCCGTTGTTCCACTCCCGCCCCATGACGTCTCTTGTTTACATCAATTTTCTTATGTCGAGCGAGGGGCTTTTCTTTTGTGATAAATAACGCGGCGCCAACGGGCATTGCTGCTGGTCTACTAGAGTTGGTTTATTGGTCCAATTCGTCCCCAAGACACCCTCCAGGAAGAGGTGTGACTATCAAAATCATAGACGCGGTTGCCAGGAGCAAGCCGCAAGAACCGGTGAAGCATTATATATAGAGTTGTGTTTAATTACATATGATATTGTGAATCAATAGTACTGTATAGATTAAACATCCATGGTGTCTGCAAGCTAAATAAGCCACCCATCTAGTTAAGGCCGAAAATTCCTAATTATCCGATACTGGCCATCCACATAGCGCGCGACCTGGAAACCACTGAACTGAAAGCTCGAAGCCTTTGTGCAAGGGCGTCTTCGCGCCATGAGGCTTATGATACGCGGTATTATGGAGCCGGGGCTTCTGAAATGACCCGCCCGCCTGAAATGACATATGCACTATCATTTACCACAAGAACAGGCGGCGACGCTTTCACTCACGCATCCGAAAAACATGTTCAGCCTCGCCCCCCCCCCGCCTTGGTGACTGAGACCATGGCCTGGCCCTGACGTGTTCTTCTTCAGGGATAAAAGTGCTAGCTAGCCAGCCAGCCAGCCAGCCAGCCAGCACGCTAACGGGGCTGCAATTCATAGGTGAGTAAACCAGAATGTTGTAAGGATTGCCCCCCAAAGAGATTGGGCCGGTTGGTCAATTTGCAGTGCGAGCGATGCAGGAAGAAAGCGGGTTTCCATATAATACACGACGCACGCGGGGAACCGGCGCGCGCGAGAGAGAAAGCGCGGATCCATGCATGCTGCAGACAACGACATCGTCCCGTTCTATGTAGATGGCGTTGGATTTCGACAACTATCAAGGTATAGATCATGACTTGCTGGGAGAGCGGCTCTCCTGAAGGAGATCAATGATATTAGTCGGTAGCCGGATGACAAGTCTAAAGCGAACACTCATGATGAGTGAGGTGTTTTGCTCGCGGTCTCAGCATTCTAGACTTGTGAGCGAGCGTCGCATTTTATGTACTATTTACTCCCTCTTGCATGATTCCAGCCTCGTTGGACCCGTAGTACTGTGCTGCAGACGTTTCGATGCGAACCCTGTCCCGGCTCCTTTGGTGCAGATCACGGAGAAGTGGAATTACATAAATAATGCTGTCGCACGTGGTTGAGATGTCCGAAAAAAGACATTGGGAGCAGTTTAGTCGTATTACCTATTAATAACCCATAAGCCCATCCATACCTGAGTCCATTGTTACATGCACCAACTCATGATGCCCCAAAAGGGAGGCTGTCCTGTCTACCCAGGTAGACATCTTGCTTTCCTGCCCCTCCCCATATTTTCCCATAGTTCCTGTTCATATCATAAGGCCGTAAAGTCGTCAATAAGGTGACCAATCGATATCGATATCGATGGTCACTAACCCGAAATCAAAAGAAAACCCTGGTCCCTACAAAGTATTTGCCGAAAAGCGAAGAATGATTCATGATTGTCATTTCCACCCCCATCCTTCCTTTAAATCCGAGGCTGTTTTCGTGGTGGGCCAGCCATATTCCTTTTCCAGCTGGGCCAGAATCCCCAGCAGCGTTTCTTGTTCCTTCAAGTCCGAAAAATACTCCCCGCAGACTGCGATGGCCATGAACGCCTGAACCAATGCAGGTTGAGAGGATGCTGACTTGGCAGTGCCACATAAGCGCACGACAATGTCATGAACTTCCTTAATGAGACGTCGCTGCGCTGCCGAAACACCTTGTCCGATTCTCGGGATGCTGGGATTGTAAACTGTTAGAAGTATTCGTGCAAGGTCCAAATGCAGTAATCCAGTAATGTGAATTTCTGCCATAAACCATATGTGTGGGAGACATTCTCCTTTCCTCGCATCAGCATCTTGATAATGAATAGGTGCGAATGATAATGGTTTTGCGTTATCCCATTGGACTTCGTAGTTTCGAAGATCATTCCACCGCTCAATGCTCGCTCTTCCCGCCATGACATCTCCTCCAAAACAATACTGTAATACATTTGCGCAGTGGTAGAGATGTCGATCAGACCACACGAAGTCGTCTGCCGGATCAAACCCCTGCAGTATTGACCACCTCTCGAGAGGTAGTCGGACGGCTCTTTGTTTCATAAATGCAATCGTAGTCTCTTGACGTAATGCCACTCTGAAGGCTGCATGTTGAAAGCTCTTTAGATAGGCAAATGCCCGTTCTCGAACATTTCCATTTGAACCTGGTCGGTGATATTGTGGAGAACCTCCATCATCAAGAATCTGGAAGTATGGGTTGGCTTGAGCTTTGACGAATATCTGAAAAGTATGTAGAAAAGTTTCACTATCTTCCCCGGTGAACGAGGTGTCAATCTCTTCGTAGTATCTGAGGATGACTGCAGCAGCCAACAGATTTTCATCTCTCACATGCTCTGGATCACTTGATAATTTGATCAGATACGCAATGCATGCATTGTGATACTTCAGGGCAGTATCAGGGGTCAGTTTTGGGAGTGGCACGTTCTGATAATGGATGATACCACCATACGACTTGTATTGTGGGAGGGATGCTAGGTGCCTGGATGCGGCTGTAAAGATTGCGTTGAGCAGTGGTGGGCACCTTCTTGCTCGCTGGGGAACCTGAAGAGCAAAATGACGATCCGGATCCCCAACATCAAACTGTTTTTTATTTTTTGCTTAGCATTGACTATAGCAGAGGGAATATACTTACCCAAGGTGCGAGATGTTCAATATAGTACCGCATCAAACATGCACATTGAGTGGTGGTGAATCGATTGGGCCAATAAAACTCCTCCTTCCAGATAGCAGGGGACAGAAGAGATTCATCCTCAGGGATTTTTGCAGCTGCAGAGTCGGCGAGACGACGATACTCGGCTTCGACCACCTTGGGGATGTAAGTTTGTTCGGGCATAGGTCCAAGCCGTCCAGTATTGATAGGGCTGAAGACTTCGGGGAGCTCATAAACACGATATTGGGAGCGAATAGGATCGTACCCACCCAGCGACCATGTTTCTGGGTTGGGTCGGAATGGATGACTGGCGGAGTCGGTGGTTCTCCTTCTTTTTATAGGGGCATGAACGACGACGTTCTCCTTGTTTGCAAATGGTATAGAGATGGGAAATTCGGAGGAGGGGACGGGATTGATTGAGTTGGATTTGTCCCCATCAAACTGATCATCTCGCTTGACGAGCAGCAGGGGATCGTCTTGGTTCTCAGGTTGAAGAGGCGGTCTGGCGGCTCTCACGACGATGTCGTCTGCAGAATAATAGTTCTCCAGTTCGGGATTTTCGTCGACAAATTGGAACTTTGCTGTTCAGTGGAGAGGGTCAATATGAATTTGTGATAGGCTCTTGATCTGCAAGCATGAACTCAGGTGGCATGAAGGGAGACACGACATGAAAACGGCCGGCTGCCAGCGTGTACTCAATGCGTGAAATGCGTGTGACAGAAGAAATGTTGGGAGGGGATGGGTGCTGGTGGTACGATGATGGTGGCTACCCAGTAGGTATAAGAGCTGGCACCTCGACGGACATCGACAGCTTCCTCTCCGCACGACGGATTTTGGAAGAAATTGGGCTTGGGTTGCACGAACTTACCATTTTTGGCCTGCTCGATCCAGGTCTGATCTCTGGCGAAAGTCGCATCGTATCGGGCACTGGAACCGTGCCGGAACTTGAGCAAGCCCTTTCCCCTTCGACACTTCTGGCCGAGTCGCTCGCATTGCTTACACTTGGGGCGGCTATCGTCGCCTGGGATGAAAACAAGAGTTAGCGGAGGCCATCCATTGTGCATCGGTCACGTCGCGAGTCGCGGACAGGCTTCTTGACTGGACGGGGTTGGAAAGCCTTGTGACACATGTGCATGCGTACCGCCGGCAGACCATGCGACGGACTGTCACTGGGAAGAATGTTGAGGGAGTGGGCGTGTTGCATATGTCGAATGAGCAGCATATATTTTGCAGATTCAACAGCAAAATGGCAATGGCAATGGCATCTTGCTTACATTTGAGATGGCGGTCTAGCAAGCAATTCACATCAACAAGGAGATCCGATGGGCAGAAACGGTGGACGTGGCGATCAAGACTTACCTCGACATTCCTGGCACGGGTCTTCGATCTTAGTGGCCGTGCCAGGCATAGAGAAAGTCATTCAGCGCGGGTAGGACGACAGACACTGGCAGAATAGAGGATGTGGTGGGAGACAGAGAGCCATGTCAAGTGAAGTTGAAAGTGCAGAAGGAGCAGTTTCCCATTTCTGCCAACCGGGGTAGTTTTGTTGAAACTGTTCGATGTGGTGTGTCTCACTGCAAGAGAGTCTGGATGGCGAATCGAAGTGGAAATGACTTGGGACTTGGGAAGAATGTGATCCAAAAGTCCCCGCGAAGAAACCGACAGGGTTCAGCGTCGAGTCGGAGAGAGTCAACCAGGGCCCAGTGGCATGCCAGTGAAAAAGCCTTGCTGCCCAAAGAAGACGGGGGGAGGCTGCACCATTCACAACGTCACTCCAACACCTGGTTGCGATGGCGGTCGGCTTTTGACAATCGACAGCCACCGAACAATGTGCCTTCAGGGGTCGTGTGCTGTTGAGGGGGGGCACCAAGGGCCCCCTCGTCCCCTCCTGGGGGGGGTTCACGGGGTTTGTCTTAGCCACGAGGCACCCGGAAAGCCCTGGTCCAGAATGCCTGGCCTCGATACCCAAGGGTGCGAGGGGGGTGACTGGGCGCCTTACGTAGGCAAGGTCCCGAGGGTAATAACATGTGCCTCCCCTTCTCCGTCACTGGTTCTTTCGCCGACGAAGCCCCTCCCACTAACAGGGTACCTAACCAAGTACGGAGTACTATAGGTGCAATCCTTAATACTAGTTAACTCTAGTAGTAGCACTAGTACTTAGTTAGGTGCTTCGCCCCTCGAGCCTTGTTCTTCACCTCAAATCTTTGCCAGACAGCCGATAGTATAAACCAACTCCATCTTCCCGTGAGATTTCAAATAATCAATACGAGAAGGATCTGAGGGAAACCTGGTCATTCTTTTGAAACACCAATATGGCAAACCTCTCATGCGGGAAAGCAGTTCATTGGGGTATCCTCGGGAGGCCCAATACTCGGATGGGAATGCGCGTGAGGAGCAAGGACACATGGTATGCAGGAATCAGGTCATGCCTACCTATGAAGTAGGTCTGACTGCTGTTCCAAGTGAGGACAGACGCTGTGCTTTAATCCTCAACGTTACTATTCCGTGGGGTTATGGCCACCACAAGAAATTATGGTTGAAACCGGGTTGGTTTGGTGCCTCCGTTCTCAAAGTAGCTCTTCTATGCTATCTTCAAGACTGAGACTGAGTGCTTGATCTGTGCGTCTAAGCATGCCTATGCATCATTAAATAATACCATGACTGGTCTCAAAGTCGGTCAATGGAAAACCCTTTCCCATCCGCATCCATGTATCAAAATCCGGAAACTCCTAGACATTCTCGCCATCATTAAAGTCAAACCTTTCGTAATGCACAATCATGAATCGGAACAACGTCGCCCTGTTTTGTGTGTTCATCTTCGTCTTCGTCTTCGTCTTCATCTTCGTCATTTTATCGTTCATCGTACCGATACCTCTGCTTTGCCGTTGCTTTGAGGTCTCGGCATGTCACCCAGCTCACTTCCAGTTCCACTTTGCCCTCGTTTTCTTCCGGGCAGGATGTGGAAGTGATGCTTGCCGTCTTCTTTCACCGTGGTTTCACCAGATGAGTCGCCGAATCGAGACAGGAAACTCTTCTTCTTGGGTTGCTGTTTGGCGTCCTCGTTCAGTTTGACATTTTCAAACCCTTCTTCGGCAGTGGGTGGTCTCTCAAACGTAGTACTGTTCAAAGTTGAACGGGTGGGATATCTGCTGGCTGGTCTGGAGTCGAAAGATGTACGAGAGGTAAAGCTGTCTGCTTGTAGGATAGGGGAACGACCGGAAATATCCTGTGATTTGATGTCAGGTGCCGTGCAGGTCGCAACAATTGCTAGCGACTCACAAATGATCTCCTGTACGATTCAAAGGATTCTCGAGAGATAGAAAAGGGCTCATTTTCATTGAAGCACTGTCGGTGATTGTTGCTCGCAGAACTAGGGGATTTAAGCCAGGAGGGTCTGCCTTCAGTGGGAGATGGCTGCCACAGGTGTCAGTCTCTCAGATCTTCATCCATTCACACATCGACATCATCTTACCGGAAGATATTCGCCGCTGTCGTTGACCGCTGTGAAAGATTAGCCTCGGTACGAACCGGCCGCGGGCGAATTGGGCGCATACAGCTCAACTTGAATTCATTGGGCTCGATGCGTTTTTCCTTGAGTCCCAGCGCCAGTGAAGGCTTGTCTCGGTATGGACTTGCGACATTTGCATCGTTGGGTGTCGGGCGAGCATTCTCGTCGATGGCGGGGTCAGTGTTAATGGTGGGTCGTTTGGAGGAGAAGGGTAAGCGAAAAGGTGGCATGGTGGGCAGTGTGGGCAATTATCGGGGAGAGTGAGGTCTAGATCTAGAGCCAGAAACTTGTGCAATTAAAGAAGTATGGACAAGAATAGTAGCGTAAGAGTAGCAGTTGTCAAAAGTGCAGGGCGTAAGTAAGGGGAAGGACAAGATACGACGACAGAGAAGAGAGTGTGAGAAGATGAAGGTTGTAAGTAGACGGACTGGGCCACGCACAACTCGTCAATACTAATACTAGTAGTACTCGGAAGTATAAGAGTATGTAACTTTGCGAGGACCTCCTCCTACCCGTGCTCTGGGCGGATACAAGTTTGTCTAGCGGGTTCATTGGGGGACCACAAGACGGAAAAGCCAGAGAGCAGCCGCCCGCCTCGCATCGATTTCCTCCAGAGCCGCTGGGCTGTCCTTGCCCACATTAAGTAGGTACCAACCCAAGTAGGTATTACCTCATAGTTAACTATTAACTAACTTCTTAACCGCTCATCAGTCAGTCCTAAGGGCAAGACTAGGCTGCCTGATTAACTATCAAAGAAATCCCAGTGAGGAAAGCCTCTATCCGGTACCCAGTACTGAGTACCTGAGTACCCGAGTACCTAGAGGTATACCTGTGACCTGTGACCTGGGGGCTGGAGGGCCAAGGAGATTCCTCAACACACGTCCCCTCCGCCTACTCTGGCTCAGACTCTTGCTCTACATTTAGCCGGGGGACACCGGGAACACGGCTGGGGTCTCTTGTAATATAGTCTAAGCCACTAGAGCCTTATTGAACATCTTATTGGAGATCTTCTACCGCCCATTCTTGCTGTCAGTGCTGACTATCACGCTTTGTCAATCCCCCGTCATCGCCATCGCCATCGCCAGGTATTGGGCACCAACTTTTATCTGGATGCCCATGCTGAATCTTGTTGTAACTTGGAAGAGGCTTTGTTTGCAAACCACCAGATCGAGTATCAGCTTTCCATTCCACCTATGCAGGTACAAATGCAACCTTGGATATGAGGCATTTGCTCCTCCCATCTCCAGCTCAATTCTCGTGATGACGGTGGTGGTGATAACATGTCGTTCCTAACGGCTAGCACACCACGCCGTTTCCATGTCTTCCGCAGCACCCGATCCCACCAATCCCACCAGGCCACCAACTAACTACCTCGGGTACTCTCGTTGGTGTAAGTACGACTATTTCTGTGTTCTAGAAACCCTCAGAGAATAGCCCACCAGACCCTGGCACCCACCTGGGTGCTGGGCCCTGGCTGGCTTCGATGACGTAATTTGAAAAGGCCTGGTGATCGCAGCCTTGTTTGCATAGACGACGCGCCTTGGCCTTTACTGCCAGCATCACTTCGTCGCATGGTACGAAGTCCTTAGGTCATTAGGGGATATCTCAATTGCTATATCCTTCTCATCATTCAATAGATACTAGATACACCAATAACATGATGCACAACTCCGATCCAATCTGTCGATATGTCAGTGTGAAGGTCATGATTCTCTCAACTCTTCACGTCATCTGGCCTCACTTGCCTCTCACAACAAGAATCGTTAATGGCGAAGGCCTGTGGCAAGAACCATTGATGTCTGCAGAAGTACCCAGGGTCGATTGCGTAGGTCGATGATATGGAGAAATTCAACTTGTCTCGATGCGAAAATGGCAACTGCGAACTTGAGCAGGTTTGCATATGTTCTTGCCTTGCCCTCTATTGCCCACAACCTCAGTCACAACTTCCCTTCCTCCTTCCATCCCTCTCTCCCCTCTGCAGGATCTCTCATCATGGACCAACACAGAAATTTCGATCTTCATATTTACCGTGCCCAATCAGACCCATCATTAGCAGGCCGCCCGCCATCGCCCAGAACTGTATCTACCTTCAATACGGTCCGAAAGGATCTCGTTTACTTCCTGTCTCCATATCTCTCATGTGGCCTTCATAGTCTCGGCAAGCAAGATGGACCCGGGAACCTTTGGGGGTTTCTTCTTGGAATGGCCAGCATGGGCTCGATTGACCCTGGTGCGTCGATATCACCTTGTAAATGCTCCTGCTGACCATCTCACAGATTTTGGGTGGCTGTCTCGTTCGTCCTCTCAGTTTCTCCCCGTGTTCTTCTGACCCTTCTAGATGATTGTTCTCATAGTCGCTTACTGCGTCAAGTTGAAATTGTGGCTTCAAGACAGGAGATATGACGAGAAGATGGCTGCTGAGCAAGCAGAGCAAGGGGAGGCCACCCTCGTCAGAAGAGTCAGCAGTGAAATACCCTTTGGCATTCATGCCTTGCTAGAAGACGATGAAGTTGAGGGCGTATGGAGATCACGCACCCTCACGCCTCTCCATCAGAACAACAACCCGGATCATCACCCCGACTCAGCCGACGGCCTTGCTTCAGCCCCTCACACGAGAAGAAATTCTTCAGCTTCGTCCACGTCAATCTATGACGCTGCCGATATCAGTAATGCCTCACCATACGGTAGGCGAACGTCTCCAGCTACAAATTATTATGCTAATAGGTTTTCAAAGCTCCCTTGCCGTCCCCCAAGCTACAAATCCGTCTTTTGGCTCCCGCTCCAAGAACACGAAGATATGTCATAGGAGGCCGGCATAGAGGCGTCTCATCATATCCTAGACACACCCTCTCGGACCAAACGGACCCTTTGGAGAGAATGAAGGCTGTTCGTAGCATACATGCTGCAGAAAGTGGTCAGCTCATCCCTCGTTGGTCGTCGATGTACTAATATTGGGTGTCCGTTGATGGAACAAGGTTGAATGTGATCATAGAGAAGGGCTTGGCCGTGGCTTTATGGGTATCAGTTTCATCTCGACTGCGCTTTCTTTAAGTACGTCTGTGTATGCTGAGATCCATCATGACTAGATCAGCCGAACAACATGACTCTATTGATGTTGACAATTAGTAAACGTAGGCAAAGGGAAATTCTGCCTGGCCATCGTTGGATCTTTGAAATGATCAACTCCCGCAAACCAGACTGTTGTACCTTGGTTGACTAGATGATCGCCCATGTCAACCTCTGCCCCATTCCTTGCGCAGCTTCTCATACCGAGCCATCTCCTGAGAGCTGACACTGGGATGGACTTCATCTCGCGCCACCTCAAAGTCCGCTGTTGTTACGCAAGGTGTGGTCTGGGAAATAGAAGTTCCACAGCGCGTTATGGCTGCATATCCAGCTCTTCGCAGCAATTCCTCCAGGTCTGCGCCGCTGAAACCCTCGCAGTCTCTGGCAATATTAGCCACGGACTCGTCGAACTGGAAGTTCTTTAATTTCTTGGTGAGCGTGCGTAAAATGTCAACTCGACCTTCTGCATCAGGCAGACCGACGTAGAGCAGCGTGTCGAGACGACCTGGTCGGCGCATGGCCGGATCGATGATATCCGGCCGATTGGTAGCGGCAATCACATAGATGCCCTCACGGCTATTCCCGACGCCATCGAGCTCCGTGAGCAACGTATTCACGACACGGGCACTCGCCTCGGAGACCATGCCGTCGCGCCGGGGCACGAGGGCATCGAGCTCGTCGAAGAAAATCAAGACGGGCACGCTGTGGCGGGCGCGGTTGAAGACCTGGCGCACCGCGCGCTCGGACTCGCCCACGTACTTGTTCAGCAACTCGGGCCCCTTGACCGAGATGAAGTTCGCGTGGCTCGAGTTCGCGCACGCCTTGGCCAGCAGCGTCTTGCCGCAGCCCGGCGGGCCCCAGAGCAGTGCCCCCGAGGACGGCGTCATCCCGATGTTCGAGTAGAGTGTCGGGTTCAGGATCGGAGAGATGATCGTCGCCGTCAGCGCGCTGATGTGGCTGTCGAGCGCGCCGATCGACGCGAACGTCGTGCTGGGGATCGTCGCGAACCCTTCGCGGAGCGAGGACGGCTGGATTTGGGGCAGCGCGGTCAGGAAGTCGTTCGCCGTGATAGAGAATAGCGATGTTTCGTTCGGGTCGAAGGAGGTGGATTTCGCGTATTTGATGAGTCGTCGCAGGGACGTCACGACGGGTGAGATCGTCGTGATGGATGTTCCTGTTCCCGCTGCTGCCGCTGCCGCTGATGGTTCTGTGGGATATATCTCGTCCACGTCTACGTCCATCGCCGAGGTCTCGGAGTTTGCCTTCAGCAGGTCGACGTAGCGCTTGATGGCGGCGGTGCTGGCCGTGGAGACCAGGTCACTGAGATCGGCCCCGACGAACCCAGGCGTCCGCCTGGCGAGCAATGCTAAGTCGACGTCCGCCGCGACGTTGGACTCTCGCGTAAGCGCACGCAGGATCTGCTCCCGCACCATTTCGTTCGGCACAGTCATGTTGATCTCCTTGTCGAAACGGCCGCCCCGTCGCAGGGCTGGGTCCAGGCTGTCGGGTCGGTTGGTGGCTGCCAGAACGACGACGGGTTTGCCGTCGGTCTTGTCCAACGCGAGGTCGTCCATGCAGATGAGCAACTGGGCGACGATCCGCTTCTCCATCTCTCGTTGCGCGGATTCTCGTTTCGGGGTGATGGCGTCGATTTCGTCGATGAAGATCAAGCAGGGGGCGGCTTTCTTGGCTTCGTCGAAATGCTCTCGCAGCGCCTTTTCCGACTCCCCGGACATGCCGGAGACGATGCTGGGGGCGGAAACGGAGATGAAGTTGACGCCAAGTTCGGCCGCAAAGGCGTTGGCGACCATCGTCTTGCCGCATCCTGGCGGCCCGTGTATGAGCACCCCTCTGGGTGGCTGAACTTTGGACGAGGTGTAGATCTCTGGTCGGGTCATGGGGATGACGAGGAGATCTTCGAATTGCTGGATCACGTTGTCGATGCCGCCCATGTCGGAGAGCGAGACGTGGCTGGGCGGGGTTTTGTCGATTGTCGAGCTCGAAGACGTCGCCGCCGCCTTGCGCTTTTTCTGGAGAGGCTCGCCGTTGGTGAGCCGTCTCTTGGACGATGGCTCCGAGTCGCCCATGTTGGTGGGTTTCTCCTGGGACTCGGCGTCGTGGTTGTCGGATTTTACAGGCAAGGGGCTCTTGGGGGTCGAGGTTCCCGACCTGGCCCACCTGCCCACGATGCTTTTATTGAGTGCAGATGAGGAAGGTTTCGGCGGCGTCAAATGCTGCTCGACAAGAATGTTGTCCGAGTCGGATGATTCGGCGTCCTGGTGGATGGTCTCGAGAACACGCTCGATGCTCTCCTCCAGAACTTTCTTGGGTTTCCTATTGAGCGACGAATTCGAAAGCTTGATTTGATCATATATCACGCTGAATGTGAGATTTCGCGTTGATCCGACCTCGCCGTACTGGCTCCGCTCGTCGATGATTTTCCGGACGACTTGGTAGACCTTGGCCTTGTGTGAGCATATGTACGAGGCAAAGGAATTTTGCTAGATGAAAGGACTTGATGTACCTCTTTGTCGATGCCTTGGCTGAGCGTCTGGCGACGGCGTCCACCTCTGCCAGAAGCCATTTAACAGACTGTTGGGTATTTGTTCATTTGATGGATTTTATATCTCCAGCAGTAAAATATCCAATTTTTGGCTTCGAAACTTTTTTGTTTTTGTAGTCGGAATTATTCCGGAGTTTAAGGGCGACCAAAGTTATTAGTCGCCGTGCTAGAGGATTAGCGAGCTTTTAGTGCCTCTAGTGAATTACTACGAGGCTTTAGCGGATGACCAAGGTGGGTGAACCACATGCTGTCAATCAATATCAGGGATGCCAAGTGCGTGCCGTTAGGCAAGGAGTCTGAAAGGGAAAAGCTGGGGAAACTTCCCAAGGTTCATTTAGCGCAGCCTGGCTCCCCGATTGAACATCTGATAATCCTCCTCTGACTCCTTGGAATTTCTTTATCTGCAACAACTAGCGCTTCTCAATCCCTATTCAGCCATCGCGCTCATCATCGCACTCTCCCAGGCCCTGCCTCTATGCGAATTCACATCATTCGGTCAAGTCTCCGCTGTCGCCTCTGTCATCTACTGTCCTCATCAGTCAGCCTCCGCTGACCCTTTTCCTTCCATTCATTCATGCCGACTCGATGATTCGCATTGCCAAGCGTAGGCGCATCGTGCCTGGATGCCCGTCCTGAATCCGTTCCTACGCGCGCTCTTCCAGAGTAGTGTGCTAGGACATGCTTTACCTGCCCAGAACTATGTCCTCCTAGTGCCAACCACCGAGTCCCTCCTGTACGGCCAGGACCGTGAGACCGGCAAACGCTACGCAGAACAATGCGAAGATGAGGACTTCCTGGGGAGCCATATTCTCCGGATTCTTCCAAGTCCTATCGCCGTAAAAGATGGAGGTGTTCGTGAGAGCAGAGGCAAGGCAAAGACCTATTCGACCGTCAATAGCCGGACCGTGATCCTGAAAGAGAATGTCATCTACAGCAATAAAGGATTCAAGCAGCTCACTCAGGCTTCGCTACTTACCGACCTGCTGTACTACTCTCCGGGTCCCGAGTCTCAACCATGGCTTGTCTACTACATTACCAAACCCTTGACAGGCATGTTCGAAGCCCTCCCTATCAAACCAGCCGTGATAGGGGAGACACATCATTTGGCGACGACAACCACCACCACAGCCTCGATAGCCAGTTCCTCAGAGCCCCCCACTCCCAGAAAGAAGGATATCAAGTCGTTTAATGAGCTCTTGAACAGCTTCCCGATGATTGCGCGACAAATGCAGCCCGGTCTGGAAAGACTCTTCAATGAATTTGGCAAGGAATTAGGTAGACCATTACCACCTCCTCCGTCCCGAAGTCCGAGTTTGGCATCAATGGACGGAACCACTCAAGCCTCAGAAACCGCATCCATCAAATCGAACGGGTCAGTAAAACTGCCGTTTAATTCCGCAGCGTACTTCGAAGACGAGGAAGATCTTATGAGAAGAGCCCTGGAAACCGCAGTTACTGCAGCTATTGATCTGTTTCAAGGCGTGGACAAGCAACAGCTATCTTACTTGGGCGCAACGACCGATTTGACAGGCCCAGATGTTGAGAAGTTGATCGAGCGTTATGTTGCTGAAACAGTTCACGACTCCCTGCTCTTCCCTCGTCTCTGTTCATTTCACAGAGCACCAGATCAGGAACTCGATAAACGAATCCGTCAAATGGACTGTCTAGATGTATCTCAAGTTGGGATTGCTATTGAAGATGGAAGAGATGGCAAAAAGGACCTGATATCCAGAATCAACCGAGGAGTAACAGTTTTCCGGAAAATGGGAGTAGCTGGAAGTCCGCAAGAAATGTTGGATATCTTACTCGAAACTCAAAAGGTTGTTTCAGAACCACAGGGCGTTAGCGATGAGGAGAAGCGGGCAGTGGCAGCGTTGACCATCAATGCCGACATCCTTGTATCTCTCTTGCTCCTGGTCGTCATCCGGTCCTCCGTAAGACATCTTCAGGCCAGGTTATCCTACATGCAGAGATTCATCTATATCGACGATGTTGAAAGCGGCGAGATCGGTTATTCGCTGAGCACTCTTGAAGCAGTTCTGACATACCTAGCACGAGATGCTGGAGGCTTGCGCAAAGCATCCAAGCAGAACAGCCTCCTGTGGAAAGCCGTTAAGGCGGGATCGGTGGATGAGATCAAAGCTATTTTCGAAGAATCTGCAATCATCACTGATGAGCTCGTTGAGGAACCTTGTGAAGTCCCACTTTCTCGGACGTTCACGTCCTCCACGCATACTTCTGAGCATGCAGACAGACCCTCTCTATCACGTAACCCGTCCCATGAAGGCGGTCTAGCTCACGTTTTCCCCTTCCAAGCAGCTCAGAAGAAAACATCGCTCCCAAAGCAGAAGAAGAGAGTCCAGATGGCCGCTAGGAGTATGTCAATATCTTCGGCATTTTCACTATTGTCAAGGGCTACAACTATTGACACAACATTCAGTGGCATTGAGGGCGACACTTCTGTCTCTAGTCTAGCGCAGACCCAAGACTCCATTGGGAACTCGGTGCTTATGATGGCAGTAGAAAACCAGCAGCCACAATCACTCAGATATCTTCTTTGTTTATCGGAGCATTACGGCCCGGAGCAAGTCTTGACCGATTGTACGCAGGAAGGAGCAACACTCTTGAGTGCTGCAGTTCAGCTTGCGAACATCGAACTTATCGATATCATCCTCGAATATGCAGAGCAAAACACAGGGGAAGAGAAGTTCAGGGAATACATCGCGGTCAAGGATTCTCGAGGTCGCAGCACTGGCCATTACCTGTTCAATACTCCCCAACTCATTAAGAGACTTGCGAATATCGTTCCTTGGCGCCAAAGAGACAAGATCGGACATACACCTTTGTTTGCCATTTGCCGCACCTATGATCACACAGAGTACAGTACGATGGTTTCTGACGCTTTGAGTGCTGCGAAAAACTCTCAGGGAGATGGCCAACCTCTTCGCGTCGAGGACCATGTGGACAACAAGGGCAATTCATTACTTCACATTGTAAATGACGCCTCAATTATGCAGCACATTCTCCAAACTTGTGATGTTGACGTGAACTCAATGAATGACAGGAAGTTCACACCCCTCATGCTCGCTTCGAAATACGGTCGCGTGGATATGGTCCGCATTTTCTTGGGTGACCTGAGAATAGACACGTATCTCAGGGAGTCCCGAGGCTTGACTGCTGTGGAGTTGGCAAAGGACGACGAAGTGCGCAATAGAATTGACGACTTGACCCTGTTTTCGCCTTCAAATAGTCCGGATGTGACGGGAAGGATAACAGCCATTGTGAGATCCTTTTTTGTCGAAGACGGCTCGACCAGATTTATCCTCAAATCAGGTGCACCAAACCCGGCAGTGTCGAGCACGACATACACCATCACTACTAGTCGACGTGCACTACAGGATTTTGAGAATCTCACTAATTGGCTTTCGATGGATCACCCAGCATCATATATGCCAGTAATGGTGGCGAACAATTTTCGAAGCCCATTCCAGCTTCATTCTCGTCCCTCTAGGTCTGTCTTATATGACGCACAAACTCACCTGGATCGATTCCTGAGAATTCTGATGAAACACCCTACCTTCTCTACACACGAGATGTTATGGGAGTTTTTCCTAGTTCCAGATATGCTCCAGGAACAAATGGCAGAGCGGGCCAAATTGAAGGCAGAACTGCTTCAAGAGAAGATTGCAGACGATTATGACGCTCTGACAACAAAATCCGACATGAACGCGGTCGACTCGCTAATATCTCACTCTCGAGACATTGTCAGAAAGGTGAATAATAACACGAGAGCGGTCATCAGGAAAGGACACATCTACACGCAAGCGCATGCCGACTTTTCAGAGTCTCTTAGCCTTTGTGCAGTGTCATTTGCTACACTAGGATCACCATCGAACACTTTGTCGAAATTGCATGTCGACACCTTGATTCGATTTGCAAGCTTGATGCATTCGGAGATAGCGTCTTCGCCATTGGCAAGCTTCATCATGAGCTTGACCTCATTCCACTCCACAATAGCAGCGGTTCAAACAGCACTCCTGCGTCCAAATACCCTGATTTCACAAATCACGTCCAGCCAAAAGGCGTTAGACAAGAACAAATCGAATCTATACACCAACTCGCTGCCCAAGAAAGGCATCATGAACATCAATTTCCCCGGTTTGGAAGAAAGTCGGGCCAAGTCCATGAAGGACACGGAGAAAAAGATTCTCCAGGGACAAGCGGACATTGAACGCTTGGGCAAAGAACTGCGATACACACAGGAAGTTGTAGTCGGAGAACTAGCCGGCTGGACATCATGGCGCGAGGAGTGGGGGAAAGAGGAAATCAAGCGTCTAGCAAGAAATATCGTGGTCAAGGAAAAGGAACGGATGAAGTGCATGCAGCGGGCTTTGAGGGTGCTACGAGAAGGTTAAATGAACCAAGAGCATATATACTGGAACCACATTCGGGTTTGGCCAACTGGTAGTAGTACTCCCAGATGTTTGAAGCGGGAGGACACATTTGGTCCGGGCGTCGATGTATAATTCTGAGAGAAGGGCGAGAGATAGTTTATCAGCGAGGAGTCTCGAGCCAGGGTTTCATGGATTGATTCCATTGGATATGGAATACCGCCGAATTGCGTGGTTGTTCTTCTATTTTTTGTTTCCAGGGAAGGAAGGTATGTTCGTTCTCATAGATTTTACCAACGTTGGAATGGAATGGAAGGTGTGGTCTGGTGGAAGAAAAATCCAGATCCAATTCCAAGCTCCAGACCAAAACATATCAGAAATTTAATGTCCCTATGAAACCGAGATGACATCTTTGCTGGGAGTAGCACGCCGGGGAGTGAGTGCATTTCATCATCATTGCCTGGGGCGATCCCATCTCGAGCGTGCATCTGTGGAAAGCCTGGAATGAATGAATGAATGAATGTCCCCGATTCTAACCTAACCCTGCCTGTGTGCACGCAGGGTACAAGAACGCATCTGCAAATCTTCCGGTTCCCTTAACCATGAGTGACCTTCTTCACCGTGCCGTCCTTGTCAACGTGAACATTCAACCTACCAACCAAACCAGGATTGTAAATATCAGCACACAAGATCTCGGGTCGGCAATCTCTGCAAGGTTTACAAGCAAGTATTATTATGCAATACATACCGATCAGGGACATGTTCCATGGTGAGCATGGAGTTCTCCTCGACGACGCGGTGGTTCTTCGGCAGGTCCTGTTTGGCGAAGCTGGTCTCGTTGTGCGAGCTGCCCAGCGATTTGCCCAGGAGCTTGTCCTGCCAGTCGGACGTCGAAGATGACGACGACTTGTCGGAGGTGATTCCTGGGACGACGAGTGGCATTTTGTTTTTTCGCTTTGGCGGCGTGCGAGATTGCGGGTGGATTTGCTGTGGTCCTATGTAGGGATATATGTTTGTGTTTTGGGTGGTGGGATCTATACAAATGAATGGTGGATTTGGTAGATTCAGGTCTAGGGGAGTACTTGAGAAAAGGGGAAATCGACTGGCTTAAATACCTACAAAGGAGAGGACCAGACTTTCCAGGAAAAAGACTGATGCCTGGTCTGGCGTTGGGTTCAAACAGGATGGCATCACCCGCTGGCTGCAATGCATTGTCCAGTGATGTCGATACCAACCATCTGGACTCCGCAGGAGGTGGTGGCAAGGCATGACGTAGTACGGTTGCTGATAACCTTTCGCTGAGTGGATAGACCAAACTTCAACAACAGCAGCGCATTGGGGGATGGAAACTCAAGTTCTGCCTTCTGAGAAGACTATGGCCACGGCTTTACGGGTACATGGTGACTTGACTTGATATCACAGCATGACACTGTGCGTAGATGGGCACTGGTTAGTACCGGCCATTGTCGAGAATGGCCTGGAATGGAATTGTTCAGAGAGAGAATCCATTTGATATGGTGTTTAAGAGAAGAATTATTTGTATTGTATCATGTTCAAGCCCATGGCATGGGCCCATCCACCCAAAGGTCCTTTCCTCCCTTTTTCATTTGTCACTAACCATCGAGAGAAAAAGAGGGCATGGGTGTTCGAGTTCCTTGAAGGGAGCTGGACATGTTAGCAGCCGCCATTCAAAACATATTATCACAGGTATCCCCCTCCCCGGAGCTCGCTCACTTTTCTGTTTGAAATTGGCTGCCGTACTTGACTGGTAAATCTCCTCCACATGACTGTCACTCAATCCATGCCGTTCAAGTTCAGTGGAGAGGGAAGAAAAAAAAGAAAATCATATATAAGTACAGTTTTTGGAAGGTTCTCCTCCCCCAATTCCGACCCTATGCTTTCACCCATTTCCTGCGTTGGAGATGGGAAGATTGCTTTGCAGAATACATAGGATATTCTCCTGAGAATCGAGCTGAGTGGCACCAGACCAATTCTCCAGAGAATAACTTTGAACACAGATCGACTCGAAATTATCGCGCGCAAGCGCTGTGAACTTCCCTGCCAACCCACTGGCAATATTATAGAGTCCATCCACGTCCCCGTCGATCGGCCAAACAACCAATTTTTTTAGCAAGCGGCGCTTCAAGGTTGATGAAATTGATCTCTGCGGCGGCTATCATGTCGTGAGTTATCAAATGACAGCTCATATATAGTCCCTCGCCGCCTTTTGTAATTCGATCATCCTCCAGCCACGTGTCTCCGGATTGTTGACTTCTTCTGGTAACCTGGTGACGCCAATGGCATATGTCACCAGCTGGACCTTATCCTCCATGCCAGCAGCAAGTTCATTTGTCTTTTTATTTCGGTATACATGGACTTCTTGAGTCCGGCATGTGATGATGAAAACGGGGATATCACCAGGTTCAAGAAGCCTGGCGTTGAGAATGTCAACGTGTCTGATGTCCAAGATCCTTCCGTCTGATTTTAATCCAGCCTTGGTGTATTGCTCCATCAGAGCCGAATAAACCTGGAATTGAGCAGCGGACAGCCATAACTTTAGAGTTTCCACATCACCCTTGACATAGGCATCCAAAACCTCCGGGAGTATATACTCTCGCATATCTCGCAGGAAGGGCTCCAGTTGGAAGGAAGGATCTATTTCACGGAATTTCTTGATTACCATCGCCGTCTCGTTTTCCGCGAAGAATCCAGCCACACGGTCGGAGATCGACCGCGCCGTTGATATCAGTGGATTTTCGGATTCGTCATAAGTGTTTTTCATGTTAAACAATCCCTGCATGAGCTTGGAGTTTTCCTTGAAACTATTCCAGGACTCCTTCCATGCGGCATCTTTATGGACAGTGACGTTGGTTCCAGCACTGTTGCATGTCAAACAAGCCCTCTGCGGCTACAATGGTAGACTTACTTTGGATCCTCAACCATTGGCTCGGCGGGGATTTTGCCAGAAGCTCGATCTTTCAGTTCTCGAGCCTCTCTTCTCTTCCGCCTCTCCTCCTTCTCAGTCCACCCTCCATATCTCGAACTGCTCCCGTCGTCAATTGCGTCTGAGACGTCTTTAAATGCTTTCGTTTCCCGGATAGGGCGAGAGGCTTTTTCAATGCCACGACCAGTTGCATTGACGCCTTCTCTGATTCCCTGGACAACTTTCGTGTCCCAGGTCCAGGCAGCACCTTGTCCAATCACACGGCCAGTAGATTTCAGTGCTTCAGAAGTTCCCTTCGTTGCCGCCTCGGAAGCCTCTCGAGCTCTTCGAACAGCGTCGGATTCAGTGAATTGCTGGACAGATCCGGATAGTTGTTTAGTGGACTCGTTCCACTCTTTAGAGGCTTTAAACTCAGTGCGAAGGGTTTCAGTGAAGACCTGCCAGGGCGTTTTGTCTCCATGTGGAGGCGGAGGTGCGTCTTCCTTTGATTCCTTCCCTTCCTTTTCCGATTTTTCTCCCTTCTCTTTATCTCCTTCTGACTCTTCCTTTTTATCTTTCTCCTCACTAGCTTCCTCCCTTGGCTGCTCGTTCCTAGGGGGATCTCGGACTTCTTCTTTAGGTCGAGACTTTTCATATAGTATTTGGGAGGTGTGTAGAGATCGAAGCAAAATCTGGCTAGAAGGAATGAGGCGAGGAGAGAAGGAATTGAATGAAGTAGGTTGCTTTAGGGATAGCGACTGTCTGTTGGGTAAAGCTAGTTGTCTGTACGCTGCTGTTCGTCCATATTGCGCCGCCTGACAAGAGGCAACTGATGTTGTCGCTGTCACATAATGATGGACAGTATGAATCGGTAGACGACGCGATGCAATCATGCTCTGGATTATATGGAGATAAAGGCGACGGGGAGAAGAGATAGGGAAGAAATAGTCGCCGTGAAAGAAAAGTAAGTTTGTCCGAGCTGCTTCTCCATCTGCGTGAAATCGGATCACCTGTAGAAAACTGATTTCGGCTTCGGCATACTTGCCTCTCTCGGCAGTCACCTCGGAACTGTTGACTAGCACGTGATCCGACGCTTATCTGCCCTATGGTCATCCATTTCTTGAAGTTGCTATCATGTATGGAATATTGATATTTGTCAGATAAAACGTATATATAATAACAACAATGCTTCATATATCCAACAGTAGTTCGCTAGAGGGAGTGAGTGACCCGTTTGTAGAGGAAGTGGCCCAAAGGGGAAAAAAGGAGGCAAAACTAGCAAACATGCCAAGGCTCAAGTTAATTTTTATATTAACCTTCACCCTGAGTCCTCAAGATTCTTTTTCCTTCTTTATATCATATTATTGTCAAGGCACTCATTTATACCCTTGTTGAATGCCTCGAGCACTTTTCACTAAAGTGTTTTCCATGGCGTCCACACATTCCCGAGTGACCGAGATCGAAGAATGCCATTCTAACTTGGTGCACCCTGCGCTTCTTTGCGGCCTTTTGGTCATGATGAAGAAAGCTCGAATGGTGTCCTCAATTCGCTTTTGGCTCACAACCCTTTTATGCTTGATCGTGCCTTACTATTTTATTCTCCGGTTGAATCCCTCGAGCACTCTTAACCAAAGTCTCGTCGATGGCATCCACACATTCCCCAAGTAACTTTACCACATCTATTCTTTACTGCCCGTAGAGACGATGCAGTTGCAATTATGTTGGCACTACTTTCTGCAGGCCATACTGTGCCATGTCCCAACCATCCACTTGTGAGCGGGAACCTCAGGTACTGTGTAGTTACCTTCGTATCTTGATCCATTCTACTTGATTCCTACATCCATCGCTAACGTTAGCTGACATGGTCGAGTTTTGCAAAACACCAGTGGCAATTCTTGCCGGACAGTGGAATATACATTAGCCAAAATTGACCTATCCAGATTCCATTTCCAATTCCAGACCTGAGTATCCGCCCCCTCAACTTGAGCTCTCACTCAGCCGGTTCGGGGGATGGCTGTCAACGTGTCTTAGTACACTCAGCTTCGTAGACCTCAGCTCGTTCCGGATTAGGAAATCAACTACCGTATAGGGATCCTGTGCCATAAGAAGCTATGGTCCTCTCGAAGCCTGCTGGAAGGTGCCGCCGGTTGGGGTCTGGCGGCCTCTCTGCTGATCGGATGACTTCGCCGATCGGAGGAGACGGCTTCCTAATCCGAGTCACGCTCGGCAAGCGATTCGGGACATATGGACGGCGGTTTTCATGGTGGTACCGTATCTCCTCAGAAAGGTAAATAACATGTCGACTTTCGGGCTCCCGGTGCAGCTTTTGCGATCTGTTCACGTACGGCCTCCTATAGTGTGGAACAGGAATTGTTTCCCTAGTGCTAAGAGGTTTTGATTCCACTCCTCGTGCCAGTTCCTCAGTGGCAACTTGGGGCATGGGTCGATCTATTCCACCATCTCGACTATGAGAGAGCTCGAGATGGATATGTTTGAAGAACTCAGTGCCTGCTTCGGCATCTGATGTAATATCACTTGCAGCATCGAAATTTGGCGACATTGGCCCGAAACTTCCCGTCAGCGTCTTCGACTCGGTCGACCGTGACTGGCGGTCTAATGTTCGAAATGTTTGGTTACATTGGGGACTTGTTCATTAGTTCTGGGATATATGCCTCAGAATTAGAGGGCTGCTCACCAAGTCTTACTCCCAAATCCAGAATCAACCAACACAATATTGCATCGTCTACACGAGTCAATCTCACTCAATATCATCGACATGACGAGGCGAGATTTGGGTTTGACGTGCTCCGTCCACTCATCACGACGGATCATCTTACCGCTGATCTTGCCTGCGAAGACTTCATACTCCCCACGCATGACCTTGGCATACCCGGGTCGGCCTTCGAACTTGACCTCAAGGAATGCCTTGAAGATCTTTCCATGCTGTTAGTGACGTCCTTGGTTATTTTGAGGGAAGAGGCAACCTTGATGTGCTCAAAAGTTGAAAACGGGACTTGATACGTAGCTCCCAGTGCATCCTCAAATTGTACAGTATCACCACTGCCTAGTGTGAGGCTTAGAGGAAGCTGACTATAAAATTTAAGGAACAAGAAGAGCGTGAAGCAAAGTGTCGCGCTTGACGATGGATTTGTAAAGCTATAGAGTGTCAGTAGACAAATAGGGCTTTCGCAATAAAGACCTTACGCATCATTCAGAAGGTTCTCCGAAAACGATCTGATACCATCGTGCCTGTTCACCGTTAGTACCAATTGTGGTGCAATGGATGACGGTGCGCACCTATGCCAACAGAAGCAGAATAGCACCAAAACTGCACCGACTAACTCTGCAGGCAAAAGTCTAACTGGGGTTTGCGGGCTCGCCGTCGTGATTTGGTTTTCCACATTCTCCAGTTTCGCTAGGACAGCCCGTATTTGGCGATTATTATCAGATAATGCCGCTTGTGTCAAAGGACGCTGTTCGTCGTAAGTGGTGTTGATCGTCTGAGCTAGATTTTCGCTCATGCGTTTCGAAGATCGTTCTGCATGCTCATGAAGCCCTCTATATTTCAGAGAGATCTTTTTATCGATGCCATTGGCAATGGTATCAATCCGAGATCTAAGAGTCTGGTCGATAGTAGTCAGTTGCGCAGAGAGATCAAATTGGCTGGTTTTCAGTTCCTCGATGCCAGACGTTACATTGTTGAGGATATTGTATGAATCCTTGTGTTGACTACTAGATAAATCCGAGGCATGTCTGTCGAAAGTAAGTCTTTTTGTGGTGCGCTTATCAAAGGTTGGGCATACAGAATACTATTCAGTATGGCGGCGTCCACGCCTGCTCCTACCCTGTTGTTATACTCTTCAAAATCTTTCTCTCCTTTAAACGCCCACTGCAATGCACGTTTAACTTGAAGTGGTCGACTCCTGGTCGCTTGCGGCCCGAGAGTAGGGTTGAATTTGTCTTGCTTTCTCTTGAAACTCTGGTCTCGCGTGCGTAATTGCTTCGCAGCCTCCGCAAGCGCCGTAGACCTGGGTGACTGTATCTCAGAGGTGGCAAAATGCGCTTCTATGAGCTTCGAGGCGGTAATGCGATCTTGTAGACTGTCGTTGGCCTCTTGGAAGGAAACTCTGGCACCCCCATCTCGGAGAGCCGCAACAGCCTTGCCGACGACTTTCCCACCAGCGACAATGTCACTAGGAGATATACCGATGACGGACATCAGACCTGTAAAAACTCAGAACCATGGTTGGAAAAAAGAGGAGATTTCGAGGGATGAGCGTCGAACAAGAAGGCTGAGAACTGTGAGGCAATGCCATTGCTGAGCAGAAGACACAGATGGAGGCTGTGTTCATTGGAGAAGCCTTATGTAGTTAGTTAATCATGCACGCAACCATTCAATCATGTGTCGCCATGTTATCGATAACGCGGTCGCTTGGGTCATTTAGCTCATGCAACGTCGGGGAGGCTCTATCAATTGAGCTCTGCCGGATTTCCATTCTCCATAAAGGATTAAATCCTAAGTCTGAGCTTAGCCAGAAAGGATACTATCGCTCTTATCTTGCCGGTAGCTAGTGGAATAAAGAATGGTAAGTTCTATTGAGAGAGGTAATGCTGAGAAATGTGACTCAAGCATATCATAGTGCTAGCAATTAGGTAAATGGTCCTTGACTTGAAGCACCCCGAGAACAAATCATACCCTTGGACCCCCTGAGCTTGCCCTAGCCGCACTTTCATGTATTGAGGAGTTGCAGGAAGGAATTGTGGACAAACAAGGTTATTTACTCCAAGGTATACATCTGCTTTTTCGATTTTCTTCACCTGCGGCGCCAACCCTACATGACGCGGTAATTGCTCGTCCACACCGACAAACATCACTTTTGTGTATCTGCTCAAGGATGACGAGTTTGAGAAGATCCCGTGACGTTCTACAAGTGGCAGAAGACAAGTTCCCCACAAGAAGCTATCCCACCAGGGTCCCCGGACAGCCGTCGCAACAGCCCGAAAGGTCGGCCTTCTCAGTGGTCTCTCATGATACAACTTAAGCCCGAGGTCGAGGACTATCAATATTGGCGTAAAAACTAGAAACAGGAGTAAGATGGCCAGGATGTATACCCACGCGATATGCTTTCGTACCGGGGGTTGCACCTGTGACTGGTACCACAGCTGTATCGTAGTAGCCAGCAGTCGTCACAATCGTCTTCGACTTTCACTCGTTACGGTGAGAGGAGGACAACGATGGAAGCTGGTTCCATGGTTTCTATATGTACACGGTCATTACATATTATGATGTAGAAAATCTCGCTTGAGTTAACATATGCTCAGACGCCCAAGGTTTGTAAAACCCGCTCCGGGCCGACTACCGCTTGAGGTGATACCGCTCCTCGCGCCTCGGGTGAGTCGAATTCGTAACTCACCCGCCATGGGCCTGTGGGCCCATGGCGCCTGGGCGCAGGATGGTGCGGTGTCTGTCGGGCTCAGCGTGGCGATTGGATGTGACTACTGAACTGGCGTGACCGAAGAGGACCGACCACGACCAACGGTTAGCGACCTGAGAGTGACAACAGCTGGCTGAATATGTAACCGTCTGCCAGATGCGCATCAGTATACGGGCGTGTGTCGAAGCCCAGAACACCGAATAGCGCTAAGAACTACCTGAGCGCCAAACCTCCAGACGGTTTTCAGAGTTCTGTGTGCCGTGCTCCGTGTGCCGTGTGCCGTGATCAGCGATTCAGCACTAGAAAATAGGCGAGCCTGGGGAAAAGAGTAGTCAAATGGATCTAGCCAAGCATCTAGCGAGGCTTTGGAAGGTAGTGTGCCCAGGATTACCCCTGTGGTGAAATGGCCGTATCTCAATGTTCAATGGTTAGGCAGAGATGAAAACCTCGGTGGGACTAACCAGATACCCGGGCCTAACTAAGTGTATAGAACAGAGTGCTCCTTGCTGGTGGAGATAACTGAATTATGCAAAAGCCTCTCACTCCCGTCTCAAAAGGGCCCTCAGGCCACTCCCCTTCCCTGTGGAGTCAAGTCCCTTGACTGTTAGGTTATCGTTGCTGGCTGGCTCCCACCAAGCAGGTAGCCTTCTACGATCTTACTGCACTTCTGCTGTCGACCTCTAAGTGAGTTGCGCAGCTGCTAAGTTGGTGAAATTTCACCTACTAGTCTTTCATGGCGGATGATCTGGCTTCGCATGACCATGAATATTTTGTCGAGCCCATCAGGCGGGCGAGCCAGGCTTGCGAGAACTGCCGGTAGCTTTCTTCACCCCTCGCGAAGGATGAGCGCACTGGAGACAAGGAACAGCATTCGCTAACACCTGACAGACGGAAAAAGTCACGGTGTCCAGGCGAGAAACCACGATGCTCCCTCTGCATACGCCTGAGACAGCGATGTATTTATACCGAAAAGACGCCACGATCCGACAATGGGCCGCGAGGTCGAGGTCGTAACGCTCGTCCGATTTTCCCTCTCGTGCAGGGACAGTCTAAGGTGAGTAACTTGAGGGCACACTTGATCGTCGCCGATTAACGGCTGATTGCAGTCGAATCGATTGAGCGCAGTCGAGACCAAGCTTTGTGAGTTGGCACAGGTTTTAGGGTCAGTATGCGAAGCCCCAGGTCATTAACATGTCGTCTTTCATTGTATCGTCTGGCTGTGTTGACCTTTCGACCAGAGCCAAGGGGATTTTAGACTTAGAAGATGGGGATGGACTCCGTCATACAAATGAGATGAGTTCTATAGGCTCAACCTCTCCCTCTGCCACTTTCCAGTATGCCACATCATACTTCTTGATGGAACTCCGTTAACGTGCCTAGAATCACAAACGAACACGAGATCCCAGATGAGATTAAGGAAGAAGGCATCCTACTCTACTTCCAACATTTCCACAATCAGCCGTACCCACTTTTGATGGGAACAAGCGACAATCCGCAAGCCTCGGTGGTTGAATACCCCAAGCTCGTGCTGTTCCCTTTGCTAGCTGTCAGTTTACGTACCTCGCAACATCCTTTCTTCCGCAGCAAAGACGCCATTGCCGAGATGTGTGGGATGTTATCAGAAGCAGCTTGGAACCTTTTGGCAGCTCGATATTCCAAGTTCGACTTTGATCTAGATTATTTCCAGGCGCTCTGCTTACTAGCCCAGGTTGATTTTGCCAGTAAGTGTCAATCAAATCTGTCAACGTTGCCGTGTGCTGAAACCAGTCCCAAGCCGGCAAGCCGCACCGGGCTCAGACTCAGGTTGCTCTTGGCTTGAGGCTCGCTCAAACACGTGGCTTGCTTCGCAATGAGGGCACCAGACCGGCGGAAGATCAGTTGTCGCTAGGCTGGCGTTCGGTCGTGTGGACACTGTTCATGATGGATCGCATTTTCAGTGGCGCAAACGTGAGATCCTCCTGCGTCCCGGCTTCCTCTTTTGAGCTCTTCTTGATGCAATGTGCTCCACCAAATCCCGGAGGCTCCCCTGCGTCTAAAGAAATCACGTTGCCAACTTCGGCTGGAGACATGTTGCGAGCGGTGTCCTTGGACGTCGTTTCTTGCAACATTGTACTCCTTAACATCTGGCATGACGCACTCATGGACGTATTTGACGATACCTCGTCTTCGCCCGTTCCTTTCTGGAGACATGATTCCACGCATGCGGCCATTGAGAGCCGTCTGATGGAGTTTGAGATGAGTGGGTAGAACGAAACCAGCACTTAGACCTCACTGATCTAGAACAGAAATCAACCTCCACCGCTACACCACGGTGGGATCTCCCCGTCGTGTTCTAAACGAACCTCACCTACGCCCCTACTTTTCTGCCTGGGTGTTTTACCAAATTCTATATTCTGCCATACGATGTCGCCTGTAAGTGCGCCTTCCACAATACGAGTCTAATATTGACCTTCCCAGGCACCATCCCTTCATCCTGTTCATGAAAACCCGTCAACAACATGATCAAGTTCCTCTAACATCCCTGCAAAAATCTCATCAGGATTGCATGATCCACTCCAGCTGGGTAATCCGGCACATCATCGAGATGGAAGAAGTAGGAATGAGCATCTACGATCCCTTCCTCGGCTATCTCGTTGCCCTTGCAGCCAGTATCCAGCTGGAACATACTATCAGCGACAACCCGAAGGTTGCAAATGCTGCTCGCCGAAAGTACGACAAAGCGCTAGCTTACCTCCAACGGACGACCAAGATATGGCCCAATGTGGGGAACATCGTAAGTTACTGCCTAGCGACAGTTTCATCTTTTCTGATAGTCACAGCTACGCGTCCTCGAGGATATCTCGATCCGTATTCATAGTCGCCGGACCATCAGCCAGATACATGGCGAATACGATGGGGCAATACCTTCCAAGGAGATCTCAGATGTGAATGTGGAACAGGAGGACATCGATCTCATGGCGAAGCTGTTCGACTATGCAGCACTCTCCGCTGAACAGGAGAAGATATCTCCTGTGGTGGGTTCGACTCTGCGACACCGCCTCGAAGCCTCAGATCTGGCCTCAGGCCTGGTCCCGCAAAGTACCATATCAACCTCCAATGACTCGGCTGTCATCGAGACTCGGCAGATCCATCCAGACTCACTGGCCGTGCCTGAAGAACTTGATTGGCCGAACGAAGATTTCGACATCTTCCCAGATGTTGCGAATGACTGGTCTTTCTTTGGCCGGCCATGGTCGACGTATTCTGTAGATGGACCAACATAACTCGGCCAATATTTCGACCCTAGCTAGCACTGACACACCCAGTGTTTAGGATGTAATCAATCGGACATGCCATCCTACGATCCAGGAAGCTTGACTAGGGCAACGTTTCCTTCCTGGATCTTTCCCCTCTCCACTCGGTTTGTTTTTTCGACTGACACTAATTTGTTTTACGAAGATCAAGCTCAGTGCCCCGGGGTCGGGGTCACAGGAAGAACGCATGGAGCACTCTGAGTTTCAATTTTCGGCCTTTGGTGTCTGTCTAACAGTTACCTAAGGAGTTTGGTCAGGATTTTAAATCTGCAGGCAACTTCCAAGGGCCCGAGGACACCGCGTTGCAATTGCCAGGGCCGGCGTGTTGGAGCTGAGCACCTACAAGTAACAAAACCGTTGCAATGGAGCTGCAATCGGCTTTGAAAGGCTGTCTCCATCGCCGGACATCTCCACCACATCTCTGGGTGCCCATAAATTTCTACCTGCCATCTTCCTCAGGTATTAGGCCTCGGGGGGTTCTAGATTCGACATATCGCGCGCCATGCGCTGTGACCATGTCGATTAAGAGCACATGTGGCATGGTGATGGCCAAGGAGGTATATCACTAATGGGCCTCGTCGTCATTGGGCAAGGACGTCTTCTCATTCATACCCGGCGCTATGGTAGCGACACATGCTGCAGGCCGATCTCATAGGTGGCGATATATGAATTCACAACATGAACGGGCTTTGTCACCATGTAACCGACTTAAGGAAATAGCTCACCACCGAGCACTCTTTATCCTACTGGCAAACTGGCAGGTTAAATGTTCAAAGGCTACTGGAATTCTATGTCAGGCTAGGCTAAATGTTCAGCTACCAATGAAAATTGTTCGAGGTCATAGTATAGAAGCTGGTGTTTCAGCTATCGTTGGCGCTGAGTAGTTGAGCAACTACGTAGGACTGCGGATGGCAGTTCCTTCCAGATATCGAGACGCTGCAGATTTTGGAACCTCATCACCAGACTTAGTCGTGAGTTGCTTTGTTATTACAGACCCAAACCAACAAGATATGGCGTAGCAAGTAGGCCTCTACTATTGAGTTCCTTTGTGAGAATACTCTTAATGGCTTGCCGAATGCCTTACAGAGTGGCAGCTAATACTACTCCTCGATCCTCGGGACTCCGTGTGATCCTTTGACTGAGGCTATCTTTACGTTGCCATCTGCGCCCTATAGCGTGGATTACGGTTGGTGAGGCCTTGATTCCCTCATGCACCTTGTACGGGTCAGACAACCTCGCGTTTCCCTGAATGTGACAACAATCCAGATAACCGTGCAGATGGAACAACAGATCGCGTTCTCCGAAGCTCGACTCCTACAGTGTGTATCGAAATCCCTCCACTCCATCAATGATGAGGCCCTCCTCATCCGCCTTTTTGTTCTGACGCCGGAAGTACTCAGTGATACCGACGACGTTGATTACGAATAACCCCATGAGGGCGAATGCGGCGTACATCCCGGGCCTGTACTTAGGGGCGTCTTGTACTCGAAAGATCTGGGAGCCGACGACGCCACCCACGGCTCCTACGACGATCTGCAAGGCGATACCCACTTTTCGATTCTTGACCGAGACGATGTTGTTGGACATAAACGTGAAGACGGTCGGAATAATGCACTGGATTCCGGTCATGGAGAAGAATACGCCGGTGAGTTTGCCGCCCGTGTTCGGACCCCAACCCATCAGGAGGAAACCGACGATGATCAAGATCGCATGGCCCAGCATAAACGGTGATCGTCGGTGGATTTTGTCGGCGTAGTAGCCCGTCGCGACAGAACAGATGGCTCCGAGTACGTAGGGTGGAGTCTGGAGAATTAGGCTCAGAGCCACAGAAAATCCGAAGCCGCTGAGGATGGTTGGCATGAAGAAAGCCAAAGCGTAGTATCCGGCGGCCGGATAGAAGTACAACATAGACATAGCCCAGATCCTCCAATCTTTTAATGGGGCTAGTGACTCTCTCAAAGTTGTCCTGTCGTCGAGTTCTTCGGCGCGGTCTTCTCGGAGCCGTTGTCGCACGAGTTCGAGTTCGTCTGGTTTCAGCCACTTGGCCTTCTCGGGGAATTCGGAAACGAATAAGTAGACGAGGACAACACATGCGATCGTAATCACCCCCGGCATAATGAAGATCCAGCGCCATCCCCGAAGTCCCCCGACTCCCTCCATTTTACTGAACCCGTACGAAATAACGCCAGCGAATCCTGCGAGAATGCTAGCGAGCGTGTACCAAATGGCGATCCTCCGGTGCGTCTCGTAGCGCCTATACCATGAGGAGATCAGATAGACGCAAGCAGGCTGGGGAGGCACGTCAGTAAGAGTGAGGTGGGGCACGGTTATCGATCGTGCTTACGTTAAGTCCGCCCTCAAAAAGACCCAGTAGAAGACGCAAAACGGTAAGTTGGACGAAATTCTGCACAAACCCAAGACTCATAGCGACAGCGCCCCATGCAAAAATGAGGAACGATAAGTATGGAACCACGCCGATCGGCCGGACGAGGAGGTTGCTCGGTAGCTCGGACAGTGCATAGAAAATGAAGAAGACTATCGCGGCATGGGACGGTCAGCGTAATTCGAGACACATCACCGCCAGAGCAGGAGAGGGGGAGAGAGGGAAAGAAGCCACCTACCAGAAACGGCGATATTGTATCGGTTTCCACCCAAGTCGAGATCTTTTGCCATCCCTGCGACCCTGGCCGAGGCAATATTGGTTCGGTCAATCGAGGACAAGCCTACTAGAAGGATAGGGATGGGCAAGACTCGCCAGTCGATCTTTCGAAGGAGTCGTTTCTCAGCTGAGGTCACCGCGTTGTTAGGAGATGCATCGATATGAGCGATCACCAATTCCTTTTTGCCCTCATCCACTGGGTCCTCGTTGACATAGGACGACGCCTTGACTTCCTTGTCCATGGCGCAGTGATTCATGACAACGACAACGATGGGGATTGTGTTGGGATTATTGAGAGCGTCCGGTTTTGAAGAACAATAGGTCTTGCCAACACCGTCTGATCCATGAGGGATTCATATAGCGTATTGGTGACCAAAGGGTCTGGGACAATGAATCTGGGGGGTGGAGAATTCGTCAAGACCGGAATACGGATACGGGACACGGGATGCGGCATAAGGAAAACTGATCTGGAGTGATCTCGATGGCCGGTTCGAGTGGCTCCACGTCGATAGTCAAATACATTGCGATTGGGGGGTTTCCCAAGGCATGGATCACCCTCCATCAGCAGTAGTATGATAGCAGGAGCGCCACACATAGCTGTCCGTGACTTCGTGTTTTGTTATGAGGTCAAGGCAGTGAAACTTGTCCCGACCGATTTAGTTAGGGGGATGAATACATGAAATAGGGATCAGATGCGGCTTTGTATGATGACGCATAATTTAGGTATAACCTAGAATACCTCACTTATCTTAATCTATCGCTTCAATGCTTATCGCCAGAGAAGCTTTCTCTGTACTTTATTCATACACCATAACGATCGAGGTATGGCAGGGTTCAATTCCATCTCGAATGTTCCCACAAAGATCTAGAAGCAACTCTTGAAAGGTCATTGATAAGAGAATTGAATTTGTTCGTCTATTGTATATATTAAGATCCCCTATCATTCCCTACTCCGGCTCAGGGTTACAATTGGCCTTTCTGGGGACTTCTTTAGGCGTCCACCGAGCCAGACATGTGTAACGTTGTCTGGGTTGGCGATGAGACTGATATCCTCCAAGGGATTAGACGTCAGCGCAATGAAATCGGCGTCGTACCCTTCCATCAAGATGCCGGTCTTGGGGGCCTGAGGGCCGAGGACCTCTGGGGCTGTGGCTGTGGCTGCCTCGATTGCCTGCAAGGGGGTCATACCGCCTACCTGCACCGCCAGCTCTATTTCCCTACCGTTGTGGCCGTGACTTAATGGGGTACCTCTTTTGCTGATGCCATAGTCTGACCCGCTGGCGATCTTGACGCCAGCAGCCACCGCCGCCCGGTATGCGTTGGCATGTTGCGCCGCTACTGGCTTGAGCTTCTCGAATGCCCTGGCCGACCACGACTCAGCTGTCAGTAAGCCGTCCTCCATGATTCCGCGGGTAGGAACCAGGATTATCCCTTTTTCCTTCATCAGTGCAATCGCCTCGTCGTCCAAATAGGTTCCGTGCTCGATTGTGGTGACACCACCACGAATCGCCGCCTTAATACCAGCCAAACCGTGGGCGTGCGCCGCCACAGCCCGTTGGGACCGACTTGCCTCCTCAACCATGGCCCTGATCTCCTCGTCGGAGAACTGCTGATGCTTCGGGTCGTCACGATCGCTGGACACGCCTCCACTGGCGCAGAACTTGATGCATTTTGCGCCACGGCGTAGCTGTCGCCGTACCACTTTGATACACTCAGGGACACCGTCTGCCACAACAAGCGGAATGCCGTGGCAGCCAAGTTCGTGAAACTGGTGCTCCGGCATCGTGTGATGATCGACATGACCCCCCGTGCAACTGATCGCAGCACACACTGAGTAGATATTGGGTCCAATGAGCCGACCAGCCTCAATCTCCTGTGAGAGCTCGACCCCCCAGCCCGCCGTCTCGCGGACACTGGTAAATCCGGCGTTCAAGGTAGCGGCGACGTCGTGTGCCGAACGAGTTCCGGCAAAAAATGGAGCGGCATCTACCATGCCTGCCATACTCTGTTCCAAATGCCCAATAAAGTGTACATGGCAGTCCCAGAGACCCGGTAGCAACACGGGTACTTCGACCGTCCGCTCCTGAGGGACACTCAGAGACTTGGGAAGCTTAGATAGTGGCCCAGCATAGTCGATCTTTCCTGAAGAGAAGACCAAGATAGCATCTTTGACAGGATCGCCTCGACCTGGGATGAGAAGAGGAGTTTTTACTGCCGCTTGGGCTGTACACGATGTGACAACTTGGGCACTCGACATGGTTGAATTGTGTTGATGTTTTCCGGTCGTGCGCGATAAATTGAGGTTTCAGTTGGAGGAACACTAATGCAACTCAAGCAAGGACAGTTATGTAGATATTGGTCCAAAAACGAATGGAGAGAGGAAGACTTCAAGGGCACAATTCCTGGGGTGCGGCATGCCGATTGCATTGTAGGGATTCCGGATCCCGGCCTCCGACTTCCTAGGTCCGTGTTGTGGGGAACGAAACTAGCATTTCCGCAGAATGGTGTCGCGAGGTGCATGGCCTGTTCTGTACTTTACTCGTCTCTATTAGTTCAGGCTTGGCCCAATACTATTTCTTACCCTGATTCCGTATCTAAAGCATCACAACCACTCGGGCGCACGGGTGCCGGCTCACGGTCAGGGGGCTCAAACCTAGGCTCAATCACGTGCCGTTATGGTCTTATTGGCCTCGATGGGAGAAGTTTTTCTAGAACCGACGAAAACCCGGCTGGCAGGTCGTATGGACAGAATGGAGAAAGATTGGAATATCGTCGTGGTCGGCGCGGGAGTGTTTGGATTGACGACGGCGCTTGAGCTCGCGTTGCAAGGATACCGTAACGTCACCATCCTGGATCGCCATGTACCTCCGGTAAGAAGAGAAAGGTCGTTTCCCACAGCCCTAGAATCTGCTGACTCGTGGATTCAACAGGTCCCTGACGGGTCCAGCGTGGACATTTCACGTGTTATCCGTTTCGACTATGCCGACGACGTCTACTTGAAGGTAGCCTACGAGGCATATCAGAAATGGGCCCAGTCACCGAAATACAGAGATATATTTGTCCCCGCGCCGGTCGTTTTGACCAGCAATCATAATCCAGTCGGAAGGTCGTATATCCAGAAGGCCACCGAGGCTCTAGATCGCGCCCACCTTCCCTGGGCGACATTAGAATCCGCCGACGACACGCAACGTCTGTACCCGGCCATAAGTGGCTCCCTTACTGGACCCGGTTTCATGGGCTATCACAACCAACAGGCAGGTTGGGCCGACGCCCAGAAAGCGATCGCCGGCCTCCGCGACGAGTGCGTCGTCCGAGGGGTCTCGTTCGTGTCAGGTCGTGCTGGCACCGTTGTTGGGTTCGACCATACCACCTTAGGGACGATCCGCGCTGCCAGGACACTTGCCGGCGCCGAAGTCTTCGCCGACCTGTTCATCCTCGCTGCTGGTGCGTGGGCGGCCAGCCTTGTGCCCATGTATAACTCAACACTCTCAACCGGCCAAGTGCTTGCATACCTCCGTCTGTCGCCGGAGGAGATGGTCAAGTACCAGCAACTGCCTATCTACGTCAATTTCGGCACGGGATGGTTCAATTTTCCACCACACCTAGACACGTCTCTGTTGAAGATTGCCGTGCACGGATGGGGTTATGAGCGCTCTCCGAGCGAAGTGGAGCGCAAAATCCTCAAGTCTGATGTGTCGACGCCGCCATTGGCCGTTTCCAACAGCCGCAAAAACTACATCCCGTCGGACGGTGAACGCCGACTGCGTGACGGCCTCAAGGAGCTGCTGCCTGAACTAGGTGATCGACTGTTTGAACGGGTAGCCGTGTGTTGGTACACCGACACGCCCACGGGTGACTTTATCATGGACTACCACCCGGAGTATCGTAATCTTTTCATCGCCGGTGGTGGCAGTGGGCAGTATGTTTTCCCTTCCACAGCTTGTTCTTGCACAGCGATGTATGCGGGTCAACTTTGGATATGCTAACCAATTGCAGTGCCTTCAAATTCTTGCCAGTCCTCGGGAAATACACAAGCCTTGCCCTCCACAAAGGTCTGGAGCCTGCTCTCGCGAAGAAATGGCGGTTCCGCACCGAGTACAAGGATGTAGCCAATGCGTTCCAAGGTGATGGAAGTCGTGGAGGGCCAGAAAGACGACAACTCCATACCGAGGAGCGGGCCAAGTTGTAGACCGGTCGGGGTCGGTGGTCAAAGGTACAATCAGTTCTACAACGAGTCTCTACGTGGTGAACTGTTCAGAGGATGACGAGAGATCAGGGTTTGCCCTTAAGGCACGTGAAGCACGACGTCTCCAGGTCAAGAAAGTATACATTTAGAAAACGTCGCGCCTGCCCAAAAGCACAGTGTTCTGAAATGGCCTGATGGTAGCAATATCTGAATTCTAAAGGGAAGCAATATGCATGCCAGCAGCTTCGGGAGTTTGATGTTGAGGAGCAGGGCTCGGCGGTAACTTGATATGATAAATGTGATCAGTACAATCATTGAGTCGAGATACAGATTATCAGGCAGCGAGACAAGAACCCTTTGAAAGATGTACATCATTGATTGTCAGGATATGCTCACAATGTTCGTTATCAAGGCCCTCAAGTACCTCTGAGCCAATCACATTGTCGGAGTGGCCCCACCTCCACAGACCCTACCACATGCAAAGCCAACGAGGCTCGTGAACTTTATTTTTTCAACAACGCTGCAAGCACATTCACAGCACGGGCATGGTCGTCTTCTGGTACTATCGCCGCAACTGTAGGCTATGGTCCCGGTTTCCAAAGGCGAATTTAGAAACGGTTGTCCTCTGGGGCTCTGGTCACGGGCCACGGAAGACGGAAGACGGAAATTCTCAGGTAGCCCAAGGGGGACGTGGCTCACCTAACCAAGGGTTCGATGGTCAGCCAGATGATTTCTCGCCCTCAGCCGGTCCCGGTTGCTGTCTAAAGTCATCTCAGTACAACTCGAACTACTGAGCTTACATTTAGCCTTCTTTCAAAAATGGTGGTTTACCCCGCGACCTCCAGTGAACAGTGGGAGTGCTCAGTACCCTATATATGAGCTTCAAATCGTCCGTGGGCCGAGAAGACTATCATAGCTTGCAAAGACCTTCGATTCCTTCCGAGTAGCTCTCGCGTCACGGTAGTCATGTTTTTTCTCGTTCTACTACCCTGCCTTCTTGGCACCCTCGCGCACGCAACTCTGCTTCCAAGCCCCCCAGGATCGGCCAATGTTCACATCACTCATTTTCCTCTGACTGACACGAGTCGAGTGGACCCCTTCGCACCGTGTTGCAATCAACCACGACGGCTGATGGTGACATTATACCAGCCAACCACCTGTGAGCAGACCGAGGCCATTACCTACATACCACCTACATCCGCGGCTGCATTAGAAAAACTATTTGGTCGCTATCTACCAAATATAAGCTTTGACAACTTCCAGTTACAGGTCTGTCCCGAGGCCCCAGTGAATAACGACGCACCGGTTCTATTCTTCGCTCCCGGTTACTGGGCCCCTCGCTTGATATACTCCGTGATCTTGCAGTGGGTCGCGTCGTTAGGCTTCAACATATTCGCCATAGATTTCCCCTACGATGCAGCCATCGTTGAGTATCCGGACGGTAGTTATGTGGAATATGCCAATCTTACAATCCCCGACGACATCCTCAGATTGCTCGCACCTCGCGTTGCAGACATTTCGAGCGTCCTGAACGCGGTGACTAATAGTACGCGTTGCCAGGAGCTCGGAATACCTACACTGAATACAGAGCAACTCGGCATTTTCGGGCACTCATTGGGAGGCGCTACAGCAGTTGGTGCTATGCTTGAGGAGCCCCGATTTCTTGCTGGCTGCAATATAGATGGTGGCCTTTGGGGAGACGAGATTACCATGAACAATGATCGTCCGTTTCTACTGATGACTGCAGAGAACCATCCGGGGTCGGATACATCTTTGGGGGAGAATTGGCCCTACCTGACGGGCCGCAAGTGGCACTTGGAGGTCAATGGTGCGGCGCACAACACTTTGACCGACTTCCCGATCCTGTCAAGCCTCCTCGGGACCAACCTGAATGATCCGGCAGTTAAAGCCTTTATTGGAACGATTGATTCGATCCGTATACTGAAAATTTTGCGGGAATATGTTGCAGGGTTCTTCCATGAAATGCTCGAGGGGAAGCACGAGGAGCTGCTTGACGGGCCAAACATGAAATTTCCTGAAGTTTCCTTCGTGGATGTGTCGTCGGGTGGGTCCTAGTAAGGTCACCTGTGCTCTTTCAGGCGTATCGAGGAAGTTAGGCCGGATGGGAATGTACAAGTGGTCACGGCCACGAATTGCTGTGTGGGATGGAGACCGGATACTCAACTCTTGGATGGAATGCTTTATATTCGCGAAGATTTATTATGACCGAAGGATGCAGTGCGTGGATGGGCTAATATATCGAAGAACACGAGTGCTACTGTTGCCAATAGTCACTGGAGGATGTGTTAGTGTCTGCGACGCATCTTTTCTGTTTTCTGGCCAAGGGCTCCTTGATCACCAAATTTGTTTCCTATCGTCCATTGCTAGGCGATGGCGGACGGGGGGTTTCCACCAGAAAACACCGTCAGGGACCTATCTGTTCTTTATTTCCAAAACTCGGTCATAATTGTTGCCAAAGACGTTCACCTTCCAGTCATGGTATGTGGGGCCCGCTTCGTCATGTAAGCCCCTGAGCTTGGAGCAAGTTGGCGAGGTGCTTCAGCCTCTGCCACTAAACGGGTCGATATCTTGGGCGCTGGCTCACCAGAAATATGTCCATTGTCATGATCATGTGTAATGGTATCCCACCAGGCAGAATGGACTGCATTAATGCCGCATGGGGGCTTTACACTCAGATGATACACTTCCACCCATTAAGGTACGGCTTGATCAAACACCAGTTGATTTATAGCTGCAGCGCTAGGAGAGACTGGAGACTCAGTCACTAGTGACTTGTTCCCACACTAGAGGGTGAGAATGTTAAATGGGGTGAATCGCATAGATGTAGTGCCATCCATCTGGAGGCTGGACATGACCAAGTTTTCGGCACTTCTCGCACGACGGGATTTCGAAATTCAACTCCCAGTGTTAATAGACCTCCACTGGGCAGGAGTAGGCAACATCAAGCTAGAATACGAGTGAACTGAGTCCTTGGATGTTATTGTGCTGGGTGTTGCTGTGTTCGCGAATACTTCAAAAGTCCAATGACGCCCAGCCGTTCAATTTTGCCGTCCAAATAACGCGGTATCATCACCCATTCATAGATAGAGTACATGAATTTCAAATTTTTCCTCCCTGATCGTTATCATCTGCACAACCTTTCGCGGGACGCCCAGCACGTCGTCTTCCATCAGTAATACAGTGGCTGGCGTGAAGGTCGAGCACCTTTCGAGTTTCAATTGAGGGTCTGGCGTTGAAATCAAGCCGCCGCTCGACGAGGGTCGTCAGGAGGCAACTCCAAGGCTTCGAGATCGTCGACGGAAGTAGATGATTTGGCTTGCATCAAAACTCTGCGCCTGGCAGCTTCCCGTATGAAAAGAAAGAAGGCCGTCAGTCCGACGAACAAGCAGAGGATGATAATAGCAATTACTTCATTTTTCTTCGCCATACGGATTACAAACAGGGCAGCGCCGTCCCCGTTTGTGAATCAAAAATAGGGTCTTTAGAAGTGCTTCTTTCCCTGAAGGATTTACTTCCCGTGAAGCTTGTAAATTGGTATGACGGACTGATATGGGCGAGATTTCGGTTCGAGCGAATACTCAGTTGGCAGATCTGATTGTTTGTGATGACTGGTGTAAATCGCGGCGTAGTCCAATAGTAAACAGGAGGGCCAGGAAAGCTATGGCCATGTGATGGTTTTTAATCTTCGAGGCCGAGTTGCCTTCATGAGTAGATAGAACGCAAGGAGATTTGCTGGCCAGAGCGAAGGGGGACTGGAGACTCAAGGTTGCTCATATTGGAAGCATGAGAGTACAAACCTGTGCGACAGTGGGAGTGGCATGTTGGACTGACAACGTATTCAAAAGCTATCGTTCACGTGCCCCTACTGCTGCACCAGACCGTTGTAGCGGGCGACTGCATTGTGTGCTACGTCGAGTGCGGGTCAAGAGATGCTTCACGAGTACGTGGCATCGACTGCTCACATGGCGGTTACCTCTGATATCGAACTTTCGCATGCAGTGGCTGGTAGTCGCACGGAGAGCAACCAGAGGGAGGAAGCAGCAGGCATGGCGCGAGCACAGCGAGGGATCGCGTGGCATCGGATTCAAATATCGTCCACCCTCACTGTCCCTGTGTCACCAAGAGGATGATAAGTTCCACCTTGATGTCGATCGTGGGAATCTCGGTTCGGAATAATCAGGGTCCGTGAGGGTTAGAGGGTATTTGGCTTTCTGTTCGAGGCCGAGGCGTCCCTGAGAAGTCAACGCTTGACTAAATGATTCTGGGGTTGAGAGTACTCCGTCTCTGTCACCAGCGGGAACAATGAAGCCGTAGTTATTTGATTTAGTTAGTGCGTTGCTTCGCCATCGTCAACCAAACGCGCCGCCACGCCCACCATCGACAACATCGTCCATCACGGTCAAGGGTGCTTCTGTAGGTGACAGATCAGCTAGTGTGAGAATAATGATAGTCATACGACTCCACTTCAACGTTGACTGGAATGCTCCTGGCCGATGAGCAAGTAGGTAGGTAGATCTTAGTGTGGAAATAGTGACTCGACAGCCTTAACCACTTAATTTACTAGTGCGATACCAGCAAATAGCCACAGCCAGCCACAGCCTACAATGATACCATAGATCAAGCCCACTCACACCATGAGCCAAAACTCTGTCGCCAGTCCCTCGGTCTCGATGTGTTGTCCCTCTCGCTCGTCTCTTTGCTCTTAAGTTCTCAAAACCTTCTGTGCAGCGACTGCGCGCGCCCACAGTGACGATTCTCGTCCCCCTCGCGCATTAGAGTCGGTGGGATTGCTACGCAACGCAATGAACACCGTTCTGAAATTGTTCATCCTCCTTTCTCCAAGAGGCGACCGCCCAAGTGGCCGGTCTGAATAACACCGTCAATGTGCCGGCTGGAGGGCTGCCCACGATCATTCCCGGACCAAACTATACCTTAACGTGGTCCCGACCGACAAATGGATCTCTCTTTGTTGAGCTTGGTGTGGGTTCCATCAAAAGATTGCCATCAGAGCGCGTCGTGGGAGAAAGGAATTATTGACGACACATCCAGACCGAGCCGGCTATGTTCGCATCCAACTTTATTATCCCACCAGGTAAGTCGAATAGCGCTTCAGAGAATATAAATATCGCCCCTGCCATGTCTTGACTCTCGGAAATAGCAATTGGAGCTGGTGGTAATATTGGTTGTCTGTTACTCATCGGTGTCACAGCCTTCATGTTCTGGAAGAGTCGCAGTGGGAATGACCATGCTGGACCTATAAACGCTGCGCAATTACAGCCTGCGGGTGAGGAGCTTTCAGGATCACTTCTTCACTCAGGCCGATCCGAGTTACCGACCCGTGAAAATGGAAGCCCTTTGGAGAAGAAAATCCCTGAACTATCTGGCCCAGATATGCCGCCTGGAGTCGTCGAATTAGACCATGGAACGTCTCGACCTAAATATGAGTTGAACTAGGGATTTTTAGCTCGACTGGTACATAACTGAGATTTGTAAATGCAAAAATTCAGAATTTGTTGATTTTCGTTTGTTAGATCAGTCTTACATCCAATTCGCGGCAGCAGGGTGGCTGCAAGCCAGCTCGAGCAATCAGGGAGGCCAGCGTTCACTTCGAACTGCGGAAGAACTAACAAGATTCATCGGAAGCACTCATTTGATACCAAAGACTCGCTGAGCGGATGAAATCATTGCGCCATTCGTCAAGTTGTCGAGACGACAAAATGGGACCTGGGCAGGGATGAGATACAGCGTTAAGAAACCTGGATGGAAAATCGGAAAATCGTGAAGGCAGAGAGAGAGATCCTTTGGCAATACATCCTCCCCCCGCGTTGTAGTCCAAGGGTAGTCGTTTTCGACTCGAACATGCAACGATCTTGCTAGCAACCTGCCAGCACCCGCGTCAAAGCGATAGCAGAATCCGCGACGCTGCTTTTGAGTGGTTGCTCCAGCTTTATTGGACTGGCAGGGATAAGGCACAGGGCGGCGTCAATCCCCCACCCGAAGGGGTGAGCCACATGCAGCTAGGCCTAAACTGTTGTTAGTTCGGCACAGAGCATCATTCTGGCTACCTTTTTTCCTGAGCTTCAAAATTATGAGCGTCTCTTCAATCAACATGTGCCCATCAGGCCTGGTTTCTTCACAGATCATGCACATCCGCCTGGATACCGAGAGTGGCAGTGGGCCAACTACTAGAAACACAATGAGGGGAGCCGCCGATGAGCCCCAACCCAAGCTGCCTTGATTGAAATCAAGTCACCAAGATCTGACACACTCTCCCTCCTTCAATGCTGACTTGAATCGGCACTTTCGAAGCTTCATCAATCCTTCTTTCCCATGATCGATGTTGTCAAAAGTATGCCAAAAGTAATACCACGAGGTGTCCATAAAACACAACCATTGTGTGAGCCTTGTACTCGACCGGGTTTTCACTCCTTCCGTACGGTCTCTCTTGACCGTGGTGGACGTGCGTGCGTCTCTGAGGAGAAACAATTTAAAAGAGTCAATGCCACCATGCAGGATTTACTAAAATTACGAATCCAGAATTCAGGGATGGAGGTTTCATCATCTGCTTTGAATTTGCCTATCACAGCGCACGGCCTGATTCTAAGTTCCTTTTTTCTTGTAGACCCTTCATCCTGTAAAACCAGGCGGACTTCGCGCCCTGTATGTATAGTAGGCTCCCTATGCAGTTGCATTCATTTGGAGCCATGCCAGTCTCCTGGAATTGGTTGGTCTGCTGTAGCCCGTGGAAGCTCTAGCTCGGGGGTCAAGACGGCACGTAAGATGTACCTAATGGTATACTTTGTCTGCTGCTGCTCCTTTGTGCGCATATCTTGATGGTTCTGGTTGGTATGTCTTGTACACACTTTTCACGGCAATGGTGGGTTTGCCCACCAAATTTCTTCAGCTGTGGACACTGCTGGCTCCGTCAGAAGTTCGGAATATGCCCGTTGAGCGAGGGAGTCAACCATGGAGATTTTCAGCCACCTGTAGCCTCGCGATAAATCGCAATCGCTCTATTGCTCCCCACGGTAACGAATCGTTCAGCCTTCTGTCTGTCGACAGCCGACTCGCCTTTCGGTAGCCACTTGACACACCAGAGGCCCTTGTCACTCTCACTATGAGTGGCAACACAGGCTCGTCGGTCAATGTCCCAAACCTTGACTTTTCCATCGAGGCTCCCACTGAGTAGATACTGGCCAGTGAAACTCCAATCAAGACTTGTAATCCATGCCGCGTGGCCGCTGAGGTTGGCCACCTGCTCGCCAGAGCTGGGGTCATAGAGAGATATGATGCGAGCATCGCCTGCTGCCGCAAGAAGTTTCGAGGCAGGTGAGAACTTGACATCACGGACGGGCTTTATGAGGCCTGGCAGAGAATGGAGCAAGCGATTTGTAGCGGTCGAGAAGAGATAGATGTTGCCAGATTCGTGGCCGCTGGCTATGAAGCGACCATCTGGTGACTGTAGGCAGCGCTCAGCATTGGAAACCCAGGCAGGCTTTCATTGGATGGAGGGGAGGGGGAACTCACCAGATCGACACACATGCCAAAGCTCCCTTTCGTCTCATACTCTCTGAATTTCTCGTTGACGTTGGCAAGATCCCAGACATTCACTCGTCCATCATATGTCGTAGCCGCCAGGTACTGCCCGTCAAGTGACAAGGCCAGCGCCCAGACTTCACCAGCCTTTGCTTTCTTTGCGCCATTCTTGAGGTCGATCTCGCACTCAGGCTTCCACATCCCCTCTTCGTATTTCCAGACCTTGGCGTCTCCGCCGAAACCTGCGCTCACGGCTCTGGTGCCATCTTTGCTGGTAATGAGGTGGTGAACCCCGAGTTTGTGCGCGTCCTTGAGGACCTGGGCTATGGCGAAGTCGCTGTCAGTGGTGGAGTGAACTTTGATAGACGCCTCGCCGGACCCGGTAATGATCTGAGTCGAGGTCACGGCAAGGGAGAAAATATCCGTGCCGTGGGCTGTTTGGATATTTGGTTAGAAGGTGGGATGTAGCATCAGCCCAAGGATGAGGGGAACATACCCTCGTCGATCGTATGCTGCGCCAGGTACTGCTTCGACTGATGTTGATATTAGCTTCCGCCATCACGTTCTGCATTAGAAGCTTTGACTAACCATTTTCTTTTGCTCGAGAGTGCTCTATACAACTTTAGGAGGTTGACGTGAGGAATTCCGTTGATATGTAGGAAGTTGAAATGACGTATTTTTACATTGTTTACAATATTTTATCTGAACGCCACAACTAAACTTATAGTACAACCATTGAATATTTGGAAACCGTTGTACAAGTGCCATTCTATCCCATTTCCTTCTGTTGGTAATTCATCTCTTTCCAAATTCTCGTCTTTTGTGCGGTGGACAAATCGTGTGGCATCCCGTATTACATTTGATTCCGTGGCAGACAACCTCACTGCCCAAAACTCAGTTTTAATTTCGATCCACTTGTGCGCAAAAAAGCTTCCGCAAACACCAATGGTGTCGAGGCCTCGCAACGGTCCAGCGTCTGCTCCTGCAGTCTCCTGGCAAGGTGGCTAATCCCATAGTGAGGTCCAGCCTAGAGAACAAAGCGTGCATCATATCGTGGCAATAGAGATTGTAGACCAGCTCCCACCTTCTCATCGCGGATCTTTGCAAGGTCAACACACGAAAGTCCTTCAGGTCTACCTAGACCAGTAGCACTGAGCATCCTCCGGATCGATTCTTAGGTGTTGCCCAGCATGTGTGGAGGCGAATCGCACGACTGACGGAATGTAAGGCCTGATCCGTTGACGACCGATCTCGAGGATGTAAAGAAGATCGATTTATATCAGCGGCTGGTAGGTTTCGCACGGTTGGTGTCAGGGCGAAGGGACCGGCTTCAGCAACAATGATCGAATAGGTCAAGTATTCTTGAAGCTTTGGCGAATTGCTGGGGGCCGTTAGCTTTGTTTAAATCAACAAAATTTGGTAGTCTAACCGTCAAGGCAATGAGGACACAAAATATGGGCTCTTTTCGGTTTTCCGCAGCCAGGGCAGTTGACAACGGCGGTAACATCCTTGAGGGCTTTGCCTGCCAGCTGCCGATGTCGTTTCTTCATGTGGGATGTTTTCTTCTTAGGAACGGCCTTCAGGATTCCTTCCCATATATCTGACAGGAAGGTAGGAATGTGTATTGAGATGGCGGTCGCAAGTAAAGGGCGTGTGAAAAATGAATAGACGGGTTGAGTTGTTGGAGGGAGGGCTATCCGCCGCAGCAGCAATTGTGACGGCGATGCCATAATGGAAGGAAACCTGGTGACTTGACTGCTGTGGCCGTAGGAGACGTTGCTAGAGAGGTTGCCAGGATCCTCAATCCGATCAATTTCTCCCCGACTGATATTGAGCTGCACTGGGAGCTGGAGAAGTTAGCGGAAGTGGTCCTTAAAATCCGCAATATCCTTACGGTGGGTCTTTTTGGCAAGAGTGCAATAAATGTCGATCACGTGTTAGCGTGGTTCCCCTGTCCTTGGCACTGGACGTGGAAAATAGGGGATCAGCCACCAATTGCACGGGCTCCTGCCATGGTACGTGGTGCGCCCATTCCCTATTCCTCAATCCCGTCTACTCTGGGGAAATTTGTCGCGGTCGCAACTTCTTCCTCAAGTCCCTACTCATACCATCTCTCTGTCACAACACCAACTCATCCATCTGATTTCAGCGTTGTCTTCATCGCAAGCCCACTTTTTGTTTTTGCTGTCGAACTTGTCCCATCATGACCATGGCAATGCCGCAGGGGAATGCCGTCTTCCCACGAAGCCACGTTGGTTTCGACAGCATCACTCAACAAATCGAGAAGAAACTCCTCAAGAGAGGTTTTCAATTCAATGTCATTTGCGTCGGTAGGTTACATCAATGAGGATATTTTTCTGGGCTCAGGACTGACTCCTCGTAGGCCAAACTGGCTTGGGCAAATCGACCCTGATCAACACCATCTTCGCATCCCACCTGATTGATTCGAAAGGCCGTCTGCGGCCTGATGAACCCACTCGCTCTACCACTGAGATTCAGACTGTTTCACACAGTTAGTTACCGGCCTTCTTGTCTGTGGTAGAGCATCCAGCTAACGAGAATTCAGTCATTGAGGAAAATGGTGTGCGACTGAGACTAAACATTGTGGACACTCCTGGATACGGTGACTTGGTCAACAACGACCGATGGTGAGCTCGATCATCGTCGCTACTGCGAGTTGTTTTGCTAACTTTCTCGCAGCTGGGACCCCATCGTCAAATACATCAAAGACCAACACTCTGCCTACCTCCGAAAAGAACTCACCGCCCAGCGCGAACGCTATATTCAAGACACACGTATTCACTGCTGTCTCTTCTTCATCCAACCATCCGGTCATGCCCTCAAGCCTATCGATATTGTTGTTCTGAAGAAACTCTCTGACGTCGTCAACGTTGTCCCAGTCATTGCAAAAGCAGACTCCTTGACCCTCGAGGAACGCCGCGCATTCAAGGAGCGCATTAAGGAGGAATTCGCTTTCCACAACCTCAAGATGTATCCGTATGACAACGAGGAGCTAGATGACGAGGAGCGGGCTACAAACAGCACTATCAAGGACATCATCCCATTTGCAGTTGTGGGAAGCGAGAAGACCATCATTGTTAATGGCAAGCAGGTTCGTGGCCGCCAAAACAAATGGGGTGTCATCAATGTTGAGGATGAGAATCACTGCGAATTTGTCTATCTCAGAAATTTCCTCACCCGAACGCACCTACAGGATCTCATCGAAACCACCAGTCAGATCCACTACGAGACATTCCGAGCCAAACAATTGTTGGCCCTCAAGGAAAGCAGTGCAGCAAGCGGCATGGCTGGAAGCAGGCCTATCAGCCCCTCCGCAGACAGAGAACTGAGCAGAGGCTCACAACGCATGACTATGAATGGCTACTAGGACACTAGATGGAGAGCTTCAGGTCGGCAGGATGGACTGGATTTTGTGGAGTGATGGTTGAGCATGGTTGAGCATGAGCGTTTGCCATAATCTTCTTGTCACTGTCACCTTTAAGAACTTTTTTTCCCCTAATGTAGCGTCTATGGAGAGCGGGTCTTTTCGTCTTTCGACATGGGTATAATAATTCTCATGACCTTTCATCCGCCTGGTTCCTGCAGCCCTGTTCTCGTTCAAGTTACATAAGAACACCATCATAGTCTTTCTCTTTCATGCTTGTCTGTCAGGTGCTGGAGGAAATGTCCTTCATCACCCATTCGTTGAGCTCCTTGAATGTATTCTCAAGATCATCGTTGACAATTACCTTGTCGTTTTTGCCCTCCGATCTGCAATACTCCATCTCATTCTTGGCTTGGGCCAACCGTTTCTGGATCGAGTCCTCACTTGTATCGCCTCTTCCACGTAGCCTCTGCTCTAGAACTTCGATGCTGGGTGGCTGAATGAAGCATATTCTGGGATTAAGGCGGCTCTTTTTGAGTTGCTTCACTCCTTCCATCTCGATGTCGAATATGCATATTCTCTTGCCCTCGGCAGTGGTGCCATCGATACTTTTTCCCTTTCCCTCTGCAACGTCTTTCACCGCCTGTCTGGATGACCCATAATGATTCCCACCAAACTTCGCATGCTCCTCGAATGCGTCCTCAGCGACCATCTTCTCGAAGGTCTCCACGGTCGTGAAATGATAGTGGACCCCATCGTCTTCGCCCGGCCGTGGTTTTCGGGTAGTGTGAGAAACACTAAAGCCGAATAGAGTTGGATGCAGGGCGAAAAGTCGCTTGATCAGCGTTGATTTTCCAGTGCCAGAGGGTCCCGAAAATACAATTGGGCGAGCTTCTTCGACGGATTCAGATGTGGGAGCCATGTTTCGCTTGGAGGTTATGTGTCTTTGAGCGAAGCGGATGGGATTTACAGGAGAGACAGAAAATACGGTGACAAGGCGAAGTGACTGTACTAGAAAGTTCATGAATACCTCAAGTACCTTTGGGACCCCTCTCGAGGATCTGCGGGAAAACCGCAGACTTGGGAGCGAAGCAACGCGGTGGACGAGTGGCCAATGGCAAGCTCCCGAATGCGGGCGGGTTGGCGTCTTGGCAGGGGCAGGCGACCCGTGCTTAATTTCTACTTCACTCTATTGACATTTGCGAAAGACATCTATTCATCTCCACCCAGTCCTCCCATCACTATCAGCGATCATGGACGCGGAGGAAAACAACACTGCCACCGTCGAGACAACATCGCAGAATCAAATAGATGAGTCGTCCACAGATGCTGCGACTGCGAATACAGCAGCAGCCGGTGCCAAAGCTGCCCGGCCTCGTGGCAGACATGCCAAAGATCCTTTAGGTCAATCCATATGTTTCAAATGCCAACGCGTTGAAGATATGGAAACTACCTTACGTGAGTATCTGGAAAATCCGACCGGGGACGCTGAGCACACTACGCTGGAGTTCTCCTTTCCTGTCACTGCAGCCTTCATGGTACCTAAGAGGGAGCTAATTGGTCCGCAAAATTCCGATAAAAGAACTCCCTATGTGTACAGCGTTTTCAACAAAACCGCCGTCAGCGTCATCGATGCCTTGCATACCATCAAGGATCCAAAAGAACAAGCCCTGACTCAGAAGTCAATATCCAAGACTCTTGTTGAATCCGTTCAGCGTGCCGATGGATACAAATACAGCTTCCACAATCATTGGCTCAGCCGTGAGGATCAAGCAAGCAGATTTTCGTACTATTGCAATGACTCCATGTTGAACAAAGGCAGAGCCGCCAACGAGGGAGCAGCCAAAGTTCGTAACTCGGTTAAGATTAGGAAGCCTGTCTATGAATGCGAGGGTCTTCTTTCCGTAAAATTCTCCGTAACTAAGATGAGTCTCGAGCTACATTACAAGCATGTACCGCTACATCCCACCTACGAAGAACGGGCCCCGCCTCCCCGGAGAGACAGTAAGAGGCGAAAATTACTCGAAATATTTCACCCCGAGCTACTCCCAACTCTGGGAAGGCAGAAGCGTTTCAAGAGAAACTCAGACTCAATCCCGAAGGGCAAGCCTACCCGAAAACGCCGGGCAACAAAGCCATTACCCCAGGCAGGAACAGATGTAGTCCCAGACTCCGGCCGAGAAAACAGTCTCCAACCCCTTTTTGATTTCCTTGGCTCTGCTGAAGGACTTCAACAGGACTCTTCCGAAGCCGTCGTCGCGGATCAACCTGAAGGTGGAACTGTCATGGACTCTACTTTGGTTTCAGGAACCGACGCAGTGGCAGACACAGAAAATCCTACTGACGAGTCTCTGGAAAAAGACCCGCCGTCGCCACCACGTTTCCCGGGCATGATGTCCGGGTTCATGAGTGGAGACAACATCACTTGGGGTCCCCGGCCAAACGTCAAGAAACTGCGCCAGAAGGAGCGACAAAAGGAGCGGGCAACAAGGCCTTCGGCTCCCGCTCCCAGTGCTCCATCTGCTTCGGCGAATGAGCAAACCCCTATACTCTCTCCAAACACCACAGCGCCGAACTCAACTTCGGAAATCGACGCGTTGAGAGCCCAACTTCAGGCGGCGGAGCAGAAGATCCGCGATATGGAGGCTGAGAAGACAAGGACGAATCCTCACATCGGCTGGAATCCACCTCCCCAACCTCAACCTGGCTATCCACATGGCTACTATCCTCCACCTCCACCACAACACTACCCCTACGCCCCTCCTCCTCCCCATTGGCCATATCCAGCACCTGGTCCGCATGGTCCTTCGCCCCACATCTACCCCCCTGGGCCTCAACCACATGGCCCCCAAGTGCCGACAGCTCAATCTGCGCCGACATATGGCTTCATCGGTAGTCCAGCAGCACCTCCTAATGCGCAACCCGTCAACGTAGCACCTCAAAATACCCAGCCGCTCAATGCAAGCTCCCCAAACAACCAAATTTCAGCCAGTGTAACGTCAACGCCAACACCTGAGAATACCAATCCCCAGCCGGCCAGCACAGCACAAGTACACCAGACGCGCCAGAATCCCGGCCCAAAACCCCATTTCAAACCCTACCGCCCTGTGTACCAACTTTCTGTCCCTAAATTTAAACCTCCTGTGGAAGCGGAGGCTGCAGCAAGAGAATCTGCTGGATCGGACTGAGTGAAGCATGGGATGATGTGCTGACCAGAGCCGAATGCATCTTCCATCTCAAAATCGATAATGAGGGCGCACGAAAAAGTGATTTATCACGGTCCCGGCCTTTTTCAGTATTCATGTTCTCGAAATGTATATGTCTCTGTGTTATTTAATCTGTTGCTCTTACTAGATAGCCGTATCAAGAAACCAGAACAGCGCGGTTAATCCATCTTCTCAGCCAGATATCTAGGTTGCTTGACTACCTCTAGGAGTTTATTCAATTACTTCGGAGAGGCTGAACGAGATTTTACCTTGTACTCCCAGCAATGGGCTGAGGAATTATTCTTCAGGGTGTTCCCTTGTCAAAATTGTTGGCTCTACGGTCGTCCCGCATGCCGGGCCCCCATTTTCAGATAGATGAATGTTGATTTATTAGACAAAAAACTTTAGAAGCAAGGCCCCGGGTTGAAGGAGGGCCAATAACCTCCCACGGAAATGACCTTTCCCCCTGCAGACACAGTCAGACCGTAACACCAGTTGACTGAATCTCCACAATCTCAACTAAAGTCTTTACTGCTTCTCCTCTAGCAAGGGAGAGTCGTTAGG
>Ga0105239_10000365_pt1 | contig 66371 bp, 42 predicted proteins | sample KBSC44metaG_FD_92761 | JGI IMG/M metagenome (GOLD analysis project Ga0105239, IMG submission 92761) | Corn rhizosphere microbial communities from Kellogg Biological Station, Michigan, USA - KBS C4-4 metaG | ecosystem: Host-associated > Plants > Roots > Rhizosphere > Soil | place: Michigan, USA...
AGGTAGGAGAGGAGAGAGCGGGAAAGGGCCCCGGCGGCGGACAAAGAAAGGAAAGGTGAAAGGGAGGGGAGGAAAAAAGAAAAAGGAGGGGGGGAAGGGGGGGGGGGGGGGGGGGGGGGCAATGGATGACCCTATTTTCCTAGAATCATTTGTAGATAGATGGACCCATGGCCCACAGCCTGAAAACAACTCGCAGCTCATGGGCCGTCATCAGGATCGAGCAAAGTTACTATGGCCTGATAGACAGTTCCAGGGCTTCCAGCTGTTTGACGATCAGTCGGTTGCTCGATCCGACTGTGGCACAGACACGCACAACAGCCATGTCAAGCAAGTTTCTCCTGCTCTGCAGCCACTCCGTCTCATCTTGTCTCGTTACCGACCGACTCACCGCCCACCACCCACCGGCGGAGGGCGGTCGAGAACACTCCCTCGAGGCAGGCTTGCTTGCTTGGTCAGTCGGTCGATCGAGAACTTGAGGGTGATTATCTTGATGAGCGGCGATGGCGGCTCCGGAAGTATTTACTATAGTCTAACTAACATGTGTTTCTGCGTTTGTGCACCTCAAACCCTTCCTGCGTCGTGCCCTGCCTTCTCTCGATGCTCCATGCCCATCCATGCCCATGCCCATGCCCTCGCCCTCGCCCAAGTAGCTACGACCTAGAGGGCTGCTGGCTTCGAGCCTTTTTTCGTTTTCCAGGACTTACCCCGGCGTTGCAACACTTGCCAGCCAGTGTCTTGCAGACAGACAGGCTATTGTGATGCATTGCTTCGAGCTCTCAGAGCAGAGCGCCGTCCAATGCTTGCTTGCCTGCCTGCCTGCCCGTTCCACCTAACTAATTACATACCTCAATCTCCCAACACGCCCGACGACGGCGACACCGACGACGGATGGTGACTTTAGAAGGACAACGATGGCCATGAGACGCCTCAGAGACCAAGCATCAATCAAATATGGTAATTAGGACGGGATGGTTGGTATAACTCGCCAAGTCAAGAGTTTAACCGTTGGTCAAGAACAGGAAGTTCTTCTACCCATGTTGTGTGTGTGTGTGTGTGTGTGTGTGTGTGTGTATAAATTATAATTATATATAGATTCCTGAGCACGAACCACGGAATATAGAGACTAAGTAATATAGTCATTGACCAGCTATGGCTTTGAATTCAATCACCGTCCCAGACTGCTGCAAGCCTGCAACATAATTACATACATATCCCCTACAGAGGTTTTCTCAATACGGTGTGAGGTGTCCGATCGTCCAGCTAGCTACTGCTCAGAGAAAAGATGCCCGCAACAAAAGAGTAGGCAAGTAGTAGAAGTAGGTGGAGCTAGCTGTACATGCCTAGGTCGATGAATTGCACACATTGTACGGAGTACTCGTAGTACAGAGCTGTTGTATCATGTGCCCAGCAGGTATATGTGTCGCGCAGCATGTTCATGATTTGTGAATCTCACAACATGAGTATCAAGCCGCCGTGGTCGATCAAATACTAGATCTTACCACATCATGTCGAGATCCAACACTGGGTCATTGCTTAATCTCATCTCAGTCTTGTCTTGATCCTGGAGCCAAGCGAATTAGCTATGAGCTGAATGTAAGAGCCAGGAATGTGCAAAGTTGGAACTGTGGGTGAATGATGTATTGTTGTTTGCTTGGGGGTGTCCAATTCCGTTCTGGGGTTGGGTATATTAATAACCTCCGCAACCTGTATGTTAACGGTGCTCGAGACATAGTACATGTCCAAATCCACATCCGGACCTCACTGCCAGCCGCCCACAATATTTACAGTATGTGTACACCGCAGCGTGGCTCTATAGACTGTTTGTGGGATATCAACCACGGGTACCAGCAACAAACCAGTCCTCAGCGCTTCACTCTACACAGTGGCCAGCCTCATGTGGATGTTTCTCGTGAGTCTGATAATATCTCCAAAGTCAATGGCTCTCACACAACCTTGTAGACCTTTTTGCACCAGTAGAAGCATATAATGCCAAAGAGAACCAAACCACCGGTGGTGGCCCAGAACCAGTTGAGGTTGTCGACATCTTGACCAGGAACTTTGAAATTGCCGCCGAACATGCCTGTGATGATATTCATTGGAAGAACAATGGTTCCCAGTACTGTCAGTCTGCCGAGGACGTCTGCTGTCTGTAGGAGTGTTAGCAAGGGAAAGGGCAAAGGGAACCACATTGAACTATGTAAAAAGACCTTACCTTTTCCTGCCTTTCGTTCATGTTGATGCTGACTTGAGCAAGGTAGTTGTTGTGGGCTCTCCCGAGAAGGGTCTCATAATGAGAAAGATTTCCAGTCATTGTCAAGATGTGATCCTGAATATCACCTAGATACAGACCAATCTCGGATTTGGGAGCGACTTCCCACTGCTCGTTGCACCGTTTGGCAAAGCCTTTGATGACATCTGCTTTATTTCCGAGCAGTCGGTACAATGACATGACCTTCTTGCGACATTGGCCAATTCGAATAAGCATTTCCATCCCACTTGAGGTTTCCCCTGAGTCAGGGTCCTTCTCGTTGTTGGGGTCCTTGTGATCTTGCTTGCCACCGCCCAGCTCATTGGTTCTTGAGAAATACTTGAGTATGAGGTCATCAATATCATCGACTTCTTCCTCAATTGAAGTGATCAATGGCTGGTAAACGTCCGTGATATCATCAATAATGGCATAGGATATCCAATCTGCGCTAAGGATAAGATAATCTGAAAGCTGCCTTATTCGCCGTCGGACATTGGCAGGGTGAGGAATCTGTGAGAAGTGGAAGGTGATAATGCCATATCTAAACACGCAGACGTACATGTTGATAGGATCCAGGTAGTCTTCGCTCTGAGTATCCTGCTCAAATGTTCGATAGTTGATGAAGTAGTAGTTTCGGAAGAGTTCAACCTTCTCACGCGCTTCCTGCAACATGATATCTTCAGACGTTAGAGCATGAATGCCAAATGCCTTGCACAACACGCGCATTTCTTGATCGGTTGGACAGAGAACGTCGAGCCAGAATGTGGGACGAGGACCATACTTCTTGATTTTGGGTTGTCGTGGAGGCGGCGACCTTTTTTGTGGAGTGGCTGATCCTGAGTTCTTTTCGGAGCTTTTCCCACTGGACTCAGTGCTGACTTTAAGTTTACTGGAGAGTGTTGAGATGCCAGCAGGACCATCAAGCTGTGCGATCTGACTTTTGGGACTTTGGACTTCGCTCAGGAGGGCATCCTTCTGCTGGTCCTGGTGCGCCTCATCCTCACTACTACTGGATTCACTGAGTTCCGGAGGTTCAGGAATGAACAATTCGCGGAAAGAGGAGCCGGGTTGGACGAGTTCTGAAATGGCCTCGGAGTGAATGGTACTCTCGAACTCTTCGTTGAAATAAGTATAGCGATACTGGATGTCGCCTTCAACACGATGCCAGGCGTTCTTGGGCGGCCTCAGCCTTCCGTTCACGAAGACAGGCTCGCTGATCTTCTTCGCTCGACGCTCGCCCGCTCTGGCTACCTGTTCGTGATGGGACCACTCATCTAGAACCCACAGCTGCGGCCATTCACGCTGGCGGCGTCTTCTCCTCGGGCCTCCTGATTCGCGGCCAGGGCGTCTTGCTCGGTCGAAAATATCGTCAGCAGCCTCGGAAGCAGCCTCGTCGCCAGGAAAACAGACATCGCCTTCGACGGGAAGAGTCATGGCACGGTGGCGCTGTATCCCTTCGGGACGTAGTCTGGGGCTTGGGGGAGCGGAGTTCGAGCCTCCTTCAGCATCACCATCAATGTCAATCAGGGTGTCCCTCGTGGCAGCAGGGAGGTTCCTTCTGCTGTCGTGTGACCTGGGCAAGAAGTTTCCATCATCGACCATAACATCGTCGTACTGTGGACCGAAGCTGGGGCTGACCGGTACAGACGGAGGGTTATTCACATCGTAGGTAGGGTCTGATCTGGCAAGAGAGGAAGTGGTGCCATTTGTGCGTTTCTTTTGCTTTTTAGACGTAGCTGAGATTGTGGAAGTATTAGATTTTGTCTTAAAAAGACTATAGCTTTCCACCGGGCTCCTGTGCTGAGACCCTCCAAGAAGGAGTGGAGTGTGATCAGAGACGTCCTCCTCGTTAGGTTCGGCACTGGGACTGGCGGTGTTTATATGGCTGCGATAGGATCGGCGGGCTGAAGTGTCTGGACGAGGAAATGAACCACCGAGATAAGATTGAGAGAAGACGTTTGGATTCAAGCGACTTTCCCGACGTGGACGGATTGGAGGCTGTGCTCGATGATCAAGCAAAGCTTCACTGTCGAGGCTATCTCGGCTGAGATTGGAGGCGGCCTGTTTGTAAAACGAGGGCTGAGCTGATTCCTCGATCAAAGGATCCTCATTGCCGTCCGCAATACTGGGCTGGGCAGAAGCTTCAGAAGGCGGAGCGGCAAAAGATTGGCGACGATTCCTCCTCTTCTTCCCACCACGATGCTTCCTTTTCTTCTTGGCCTCGCTGGCAGGGGGGATTATGGTGTCGGTGGACTGGAGGGCTGGATTTGAAGATTGACCTCGGTTGGGAGGAGGAGGCAAAGGCTGCATGGTGGTAGCTGGAGGGTGCAATGAACGAGCGTGGGAACGAGGGCGAATGAACTACGTAGTACTGGAGGAGTACGTGAAGTATGTGACTGCGCGACGGTGGGAAATAATATAAGAGCAAAAAAGCGAAAGAGGCGAAAGAGATAATACAATGCAAAAACATGAGCTGAGTTTGAGGTTGTGTATCCGTACCTCCTACTCCTGGTCGTGTCGGTTGCAAGAAAGGTATCCAGTCAGAAGTTCGTACCCTTTCGAGAGTCCAAGACCGCATGGGATTATGACGTCGTGCACATGCAGACGTGTAATAATAGGCCGAGGGAAGTTTTATGGGCAGGCGCAACTGCAAATGGGCCCTGGGCAGTTCTCGTAGGCGCGTTCCTTCCCGTCCATGCACAAACAGGCTCTGTGGGGGGAAGGAGCCCTTGATAGCGAAATCCAGCATGGGTATTCATTGGTGGGCCCTCACTTCCGCCATTGATGTGACTTTTCGCAGCCTTCTTTATTATGGCATTTTACAAAGTTCGCCAGACGAGGCACCACAGGACACCGAGTACGGAGTACGGAGTATCTAGGCACCTAAGTCAACTTGAAGGTGCATGGAGCACGAAGAAGCGAGAAAAGCGTCCATCTCTTGAGAAACAAACAGTTAGATCTGATACGATATCCCACCATTTTAGCACTATAAAATACTATACTATACATATATAGATGAAGTTCGTCACGTCGTTATTGAAATCAATCACTGTTCCCAAGCCAACCCCGTCCCATCCCATTCACCTCCCTCACGCCCCTGAAGAAAACCAACCTCGCAATGCAGAAGTTGAAAGAAGTTCCCCGATTCCCTCCTCAGATCATATTCTCGTTCCCGTCTCCCATCCCACTCATTGCCCCAAGACTATGCGTGCTGACCGCTCGGAGACTCTTGCTCTCTCCGCTGGCCACCCTCATTGATCCTCGTGGCTTCTTTCCCTTGTCTGGGCGTGCAATCAGAACCTGCGCCGGACACACCACGATCTCTTCATCACCCACGCCTGTATCGTCCCCCTTCTTGACCACAAGGGGGAAAAGAACCATCCGAACCACCGCCTGGTTCTTCTCCAATTCGTCGTTGCTGGTCGTTTCACCACTGCGCTCATTCATCAAGCTTGCATTGAAATAAACTTTTCGTGCAAGGTCCCCGTTGGTATCGTATTCGGGTTGCAATGGGGGTAGCATGATGTACTCGGCCCGTTGTATGCGCATCTCAATCGACAGGTTGACCGCTGTGTGCATCACACTTCGCAATGTTCCAACAATCTGTGTCTCCAGATTTTGTGGTGGAGGGAGGAATCTGGACAATGTAGAGAAGATCTCGAGTGAAACCGCCTCCGCATCACTGTCGCGTTGAGCCTGAAAGCTTTCTCGCTTCGACAGCAACGTCAACGTCAAAGCTCGCCATTGATGCACCGCGCTGGCAGCCCCAACTTCTGAAAGATTCTTCTCCAACTGCTTGAGTTTTTGCCGTTGATCTCGATCCATGCCGAACAGGTATCGAGTAAACACGTACTCCCATATCATCGTCATCACCACCGACATAAAAACATCTCGTCGTTTGACCCGATCCGCCAAGTACAGGTCGACATCGGATCCGTCGAGAATGGCATTGTCGAACCGATCCACGATCTTCTCATCCCGCACTTCATTGGTCGTTCGACATAGTCTGGTATCGCTGTATTTCGAAAATCTCAACACCCATCCTTGAACTTGCTGGCAGAGTTGCTGGCACGCCGAGTCAAAGTAGTCCTCATCCCGCACCGTCAACACTTCATCTGCACCTCCAGCAAGTATCTGTGATTGCAGCTCCCGCACCTTTTCTCGCGCCGCCTCAAGCTCCTCTCGTAATTGTTGGATCTCGGCATTTTTCACTGCCAGTGCACTGTCTATCTCATGTCTGACAATCGATTCCATTCCTTGAGACAGTTCAGTGTGTCGCGAACGCAGCACTTCCAGTTCTCGCGTTGACTCTCCCCATTGTGATTGCTCATGCTCGCGCTCCGATTGAAGTGTGGCTAGGTTGTGCTCATGCTCTCTCCGCAAGGTCTCGTGTGTTGCAACCAGTGATGCTACTTGTTCTCTGAGATGTGAGATCTCTGCATCGCGATCTTGTAGCTGGGATGAGAGCTCTTGTAGCTCTTGACTGCCAGTATTTCCCGATCGGTTACGCTCAAAATGCGCCGTTTCCAGTTGTTGTTCGGCTAGTACCTTGGCCTCGACGAGCGCACGGTTTTCACTTGCCAGTTGGTCTAAGCGGGTTTCGAGGTCTTTGATCTGTTGCATGCTTTGGCGTCTCCGAACACTAGGAGGCCGTGTTGGGGACCTGGGGCTACCAGGGTACGAGCCGTAGCCATCCTGTGCGCAAGGCTATTAGCGTGGATTCAAGACGCGTCGCGACGACTCTTTGTTGGTTGTACTTACATATATGTCTGACATGTCCCTATCGCGGGCGCCAGAGCCAACTAGCTCGTTATCATTGACAGGAATGTGGGATGGACCCGCCGCGGCGTTGATCGCATCGTAGGGAGAAGCTGCGTTCGCGCGGAGGTTGCGTAACGACGAAGTCCTCGACTTGCTTTTGCCAAGTGATTTAGCGTGTGCTACTTCAGAGTCACGTGAGGACAATGCCCCCTCTTTGAGATTGTCCCTGGAGCCACGGGGGTAAGGACTGATGATGGGCGGAGGTGGGCTTGCGAATGGATGGAAATCTCCTTCGGCAGCGGTTGAGTCCACAGCGTCCTCCCGGATGGTGTTCAAAGACATTCGGTTTGACAGGAATCCACGTTCCGCACTATCAGGCCCTGGACTGAACGTCTCACGGTGCACTTCTGCTTTGGCCGACCGATCAAGTAAATTCGAGGCAAGGGTGTCTTTGGTGTCAAGATCATGGCTGACTCGGCCTTTCTGTTTGAGCTCCTCGCGGCTGTGATGGTGGCCGTGTATGCTTGGACTTCGTCGGAGAGGGCTTGATACTGGCTCCGGGCTGAGTCGGCCAACATTGGTCTTGAGTGGAGTCAGTACTGCTGGCGAAGAGTTGAACAAAACCGAAGATCGTTCCTTAGACGTGGAATCGACTGGCGTTGGCTGCCGCCTTGGGGTTTCTAGGTTTGATGTCTCGTCCTTGTGTGATTTCTGTTTGCGATTGTATGACACGTCTTCTGTCGAGCTTGTAGGTGACTGTGGTCGAGGTGGCCGGAGTGAGATGTCCAAGCCTCGCGCTTGGCCAGCCTTCGGGCGTTCCAAGGGCTCGGCGGAAATGAATCCGCTGTCTCGGTTCGATGAGGGCTGATCTGTTACAAGAATCGGCGATTCGAATTGTACGCCACTGTCTCTATTAGATTCTTCGTGGCCAAGGCCAGCGGCTGGCCCAAGTTTGGCAAAGGACCAGCCCGTCGACTGTTTCCGGGCGGGTGAAGAGGACCTGGGTCGGGCGCTTCGAGTTGCTTCATGTTCAGCCGTTCCAAATCCTAGTCCAGCCGCTACTCCTAGAGCAGTGTCCATCATGTCGTCATGTTCAGGAGGCGGGGTCAACGACCGATTTCTTGGGAGATCTTCAGGTTCTTCACCGGCCCAGGCTGGAGGCGAGCGTCGTCTCTTTCGTCTTTCCCTTGTGGTTGCACTCACATCTGACAGGGTTTCGGGGTCTTCGTGAATTTGCTGACCATCGTCCTTGCTTGACTCAATGGAACGGTCAACAGGGTGAACCTCATCGTCAGTTGGAATCCCCATAGAACGACTGGAGACCATGTCGTCCTCGGTTTTGAATGGTTGAGGGTCGATCATTTCTGTTCCATTGAATTCAAAGATCCTTTTCTCCTTCTTGCTTTTCTTGCTCTTTGTTCGGCGTGGTGGTTCCATGTCGTTAATGACAGGCGACTTCTCGGTGAGCTTAACTCCCTGCTGGCCATCTCCTGTGGTTTCTGGTTGCACAGATCCAAATCTATCTGACGGCTCCACATGATCCATCTCATCCCTGGGGGATTCTTCTTGAGGTTTCATCACTATATCCACACTAGATTCGGCGAACTGTGGTTCATAAGATGGGTCAGAAGTGCCCGGAAGGTGACTCTCATTTGCTGGAGTCTTGTCTGCCTCCTCATGGAACATAGGTTGGGTGTGGTCATCGAGGTCCATCTCACTTGATGATACCATTGGTGCAGCTTTCTCTAGTTTGGTTATCGGTTCCGGGTTTTCATGACGCTTGGCATCTGTTGTAGTTTGAAGAGGGGAGCCCTCGGCTTCAGGAATGCTGGTTGTGTTTTCTTGAGGCTCAGTAGGGGCTTGGTCATCAGCTTCCGCCCACATTAACGATGTTTTCTTCTTTTTCTTGTCCTTCTTCGATTTCTTTCTGTCTACAGCAGGGAAGTAATCCTCGGCTGAAGGTTCAGGCTTTTCACTGGTGTCAATAGTTCCCTCTTGCCCCTTAACTGTTCGCATGGAAATCGGCTGATCTGAGGGCGTTTGAACGGCGGTGTCGAATTGATCTGTAGATCGTGGAGTCCCCGTTCCAGATGTTTGAACGTCGTCCCCCAAGTCTTCCAGTTTACCTCTTTTTTTGTTCTTCTTCGACTTTTTGCTAGAAAAGCCCCAGTCTTCTGTAGGAGCGGGATTGTCAATTACTGGTGTTTGCTCTTGAATATCTTCGAATAGTGCTTCTCCTGCGAAAGGAGTTGCAGATATTGAGGTGTCAAGGGTATCTTCCCTAGACACGGACTGTCGCTTCTTCTTTTTCTCCTTCTTGGACTTCTTTGACGGCGTTGCACTTTCGGGCTCGATTACAGCTGCAGTGGCGGCGGCGGCGGCGGCAGCCATCACGCTTCCGAGTGTACTGTTCTCCTCAGTAGCAGGTTTGTTCTTCCCCGAGATGCTTGCACTGTCGAAAGCAGGTTCTTCGGTTAAAGAGGCATCCTTCTCATTCAATTGCTGCCCATCCAAGCCTCTGTGCTGCCCGATTTTTGCACTGTGCTCAATCCCATCTGTCTCGTCTAGGCTTCCACGTCGAGAACGCGATTCCAAAGTAATCTCTCCGCTAATTTTAGCGAACTCTTGCTCCATTTCGTGGGGAGAAGCCTCAGTCGATTCTTCTCTTGACTGTTGAGGTTCCAAGTCATCTTGAACAATGGTTGACTGTCGGCTTTTCTTCTTGTCCTTCTTTTGGGTTTCGAACTCGAACTCGGTTGGAGCTTTATGCTGCGAAGATTCGCTTGTGGGAAGACCTAGTTCACCTTCTTGAGCAACTGGATCAAGAGCACGACATTGATCTGGCAGGGATGCGAGTGTCTCAAGTTGAGTGTCCAAAGGCATATTCTCCGCTTCTTTGGTAGATGCTTCTCCACCCCAGGTGACAGCACCGTCTTCGTGTGGTTTGACCACATTCTCGTTAAACGTCAACTGGAGCTTCTTTTTATCCTTCTTGGAATTCTTCGAGAAGGCCCATTCAGACTCGGCGACTGCTACATCATCTGGGTTTCCGCTTTCTATTGTCGCCTTCTCACCTGGTATGTCTAAACTCCGAGAGGCTGATAGATCTGCAAATTGAGGTGTATTTACAAATTGCTCGGCCTCCTCTTCCTTGCTGTCGAGGCCCGTCACTACATTTGTAGGACCCGTCTCACTCTCAGGCTGGGTAGCATTCGATAGCTCATGTTCAAGAACGTCGGTCTGGGGAGGTTCGTCAGTGATGTCATGGGATTCTTCAGTCTTCACATCGTCCGGTCTTGGTGGTCGTTGGACTGGATATGATGAAGGTTGTTGCTCGGGCTCAACTGTCGCGCTTTGTTCCGGAGGATCTAATTGAATCATGCCCTCTTGATCTGCAAAGGTGTCATCAAATCCCGATTCGCGTTTCTTTTTCTTTTTGGACTTTTGTGGTGGCACCATGCAATCTGTTTCGGGCTCAGCAGGCGGGGCATCAAGAGCCATGTGCTCGGGTGAATTGATCACAGCTTCTTTCGGCTCCTCGACTAGGTCTTGCGCCTCTGTAAACGCATAGTCAAAAGCTGATTGGCGTTTCTTTTTTTTATCCTTTTTGGACTTTTTCGATGGAACCATGAACTCTAGTTCCGGCTCTGGGGCTGGAGCTGAATCAGCGGGCCGGGTATCAATGTCCATGAGCTCAGGTGGATTAGTCGCATCCTCTTCAGGCTCCTCGACCATGGCCTGCTGATCTGTAAAGGCATCATCGAAGGTGGACTGACGTTTCTTTTTCTTGTCCTTGGAATTTTTTGACAGAATAGTGAACTCGGCTTCTGGTTCTGGGGCCACAGCTGGTTCAAGTGGCGGGGTATCGATGGCCATATGTTTGGGTTCATTGACCAATTCCGGTTCAGGGTCCTCTGCCGTGTCCTGAAAATTTGACGCCCGTTTCTTCCTTTTGTCCTTCTTTGACTTCTTGATAGGCGTTGTAAACTCGGGTTCAGGTTGGGATTCCTTGACAGTGGCCTCCTCAAAGTCCGGTTCTGCAGATGATGGCTCAGTTGATTTGACATCATCAGCAATGCCTTTGTCCGGTGACTGGAGAGCATCTGTCACCTGTGCGGCTCCATCATCAAGGAAACTGGAAATTCGCTCGACAGCCATCGCCATCGAGGATGTCTCGGCTGGTTCGACAACAACTTCCACATTCTTGCCAGTCGTTTCCTGCCCTATGGGAGCAAAACCACCAATGTTGACAGATGTTTCCTGTGGCTCTACCAGATCCGTCGAACTTGGAAGATCTTCCCGGAACGGTTGATCATTCGGAACACCTTCGATCGCTCCACGGTTTGACGTGCTCATATAGTTCGGAGATGATTCTGTGACAAGCTCTATAGAGTCAAGGTCGACACTCGTGAGGTCCTTCTCCTGGCTTTCCAAGGATGGCTGCACTAATGTTCTGGAAGCATGCTCGTGCGGGTCAGCCACAAGCTCGTCCTTAGTTTCTGAAGGCGCCATGGCTTCCTCAGATGTGATCTTTGGAATGTCAATACTTGTAGGCGCAACAACAGCAGCTTCGTCATTGATCTGCCCTCCAGTGCTTGGTGTTCCGCTATCAACTTCGTCCAAATTGTTATCGAAGGTAGACTGACGTTTCTTCTTCTTGTCCTTTTTAGACTTCTTGGTCGGCGCCCATTCATCCCCCCCCGCAACTTCTGTCGCTGGCTTTGAGGTTTCCTGCTCGGTAATTGAGACGTATGGACCTGTCATTGTGGCGCCTTGATCCACGCTGTGCTGGTCCTGTTCCGCGGGGATCGTTGCTGGGTCACTTTCATTTGAGGTGAACTCATTTACAGTTGATTGTCGCTTCTTCTTCTTATCCTTTTTGGATTTTTTCGTCGGAGCCCATTCATCCTCATCAGCAGCTTGTGTCTCTCCCAATTTAGTCTCTTGGTCGGCAACTGAGTCGAGGGGAGTCATCATCGTATCGCCATCATCCACTTTTGGTTGATTTTTAGAGACCATTCCTTCGTCACTTGCTGGCTCACCAGAGACAAATTCATCTACAGTCGATTGCCGCTTCTTCTTTTTCTCCTTCTTTGATTTTTTGGTTGACGGTGCCCACTCCTCATCAGGACCCTCTGTGGTTGCCGGTTTGGCTCCTTCGTCGGGAACTGAGGAGAGTGGAGTTATATTTGCATCGTCAGCCACGATCGTTTCATGCTCAGGAGCCATTCCCTGGTCACCCTCAGGCTCATTGGAAATGAGTTCATCCAGGGTCGATTGCCGGTTCTTCTTTTTATCCTTTTTAGACTTTTTCGTCGGTGCCCAATCATCTTCAATAGGAGCGGCAGCCGCAGACTCGTCTTTCTCAAACGTATCCAAGTCCACACCTGGTGACATCATTTTGGTAGCCTCCTCTCCAGAACCAGAATCTTTGAGCTCCTCCGCTAGAGTTAGTACCTCAAAGCTGGACTTGAGGGCAGATTTTTGGTCTCGCTTCTTCTGCTTCTTCGATTTTTTGTCCGATGACCAAGTTTCATCTGCATCAGCATTAAGGGGTCCTGCTGGGGGCTCAATCTCGTCGACCTTAGCATCTTGCGGTTCATCTACTCTAGTTTGGAGCTGATCAGTGGCCTCGGCAGGCGTGGTCGAAGACACTGGGGCCTCAAAGGTTGAATCAAAAGTTGATTTGCGGTTCTTCTTGCTTCCTTTTTTTGCCTTTGAAGGAAGACTCCACTCATCCTCAGGAGCGGCTTCCGATCGCTCGGTTGGCTTAGTTTCCTCCATGGATGGTTTATCGACGGGTTCTGAATGCTGCTGTGCCTCTGTCATGCTTTCAATCTGTTGGCTTTGGTCCTCATGACCAGTGTTTGGACCAAGGGTATCGGATGATTGGATGGACTTTCGACTCTTCTTTTTGTCTTTCTTCGATTTCTTGCTTGATGAGGCCCAAAAGTCGTCTACTTCTTGCGCTGGTGTGCCAGAGCCTGGGGAGTCGACATTTTGTTGACCAATATCAAAAGGCCCTCTAGTACCCCCCACCAACTCAGGCGGAGCACTGTCACCTTCCGAGATCTCTTGGCCGGGCTTTGTTGAGTCATCGTGCACCAAGTCAATGGTTGTCCCATCTATGCGAGAATTCTCTAGATTGAGAGGTTTTTGGACAGTGCTTTCTACAGAGGCAATTGTTGGTGCTTCCTCTGTGTGCTGCTGATCATGTTTCGTGCTCGGCGTCTCTCCAGGAGCATCGATGTTGGAAGCTGATCTTTCGTCAGAAGTCTTGGTGGAATCCAAAGGGTTGCTTTCGTCGTCCCAATTGTACTGAAGCTTCTTCTTTTTCTTATCCTTCTTTGATTTCTTTGTGGTGAAGATAGCATCGTCCTCCTGAACAGTCTCCTGGGCTGGGCCCTCATTGGCTGGATCCTCTCTGCCTTTAGCAAGGGTTGTCTCGACTACAGAATTTGCGTCGACAATCGTGCTTACTCCGGGCTCCCCGTCAACAACTCTGGATCCCCAATCTTCAGTGACAGCAGACTCTTGATCCAGGACAGGTTTGACTATTGGATCGATCTCAGCGGGAGCATCTTCATTAGCGCTTAGAAAGGCCCCATCTTCAGGAGTTACCTCTTGCAGCCCGCTAGAGGTATCTTCAGTCGGAGCATCTGCTTTGATAGGGGGTTTGTCATTTTCAGCAGTAGGTAGATCGGTGACAAACTTAGATTTCTTCTTGTCTTTCTTAGACTTCTTCGATTTTACTGGCCACAGCTCTTCATCCGCCTCCCCATCGGGTTTTTGGTCTACCACTGCATTTGGCTCCGTGCATAGCATACCAGATATCGACCCCTTCGTTGAGCCAGCTGAGTCATCCAGTTGAGGAATTTTATCAGTATTCTGGATCTGGGCCGGGGTCGTGGAGGCTAAAGTATCCGGTGCGGTAGCCTCGTTGGTCGGAGTTGAAGTTTCAATGCCAGATTGGCGCTTTTTCTTCCTGTCCTTCTTACCCTTCTTCGTCGAAAAGCCCCATTCTTCCTCTACAGCAGGATCAGGTTTAGTGCTAGAGCCTTCTTCAGTTGCGGGATCTGATGAGGCCTGGGCTTGGTCAGATCCATCCATAATCACTGGTTCGACGGGGATTCCCGCGTCTTGAGCTGTGGTGCCAGGTGTTGAATTGTCCAGCTCGTTGGGAGGAGTAGTCAAAAGTGGCTGACTTTTCTTTTTCTTTTCCTTCTTCGATTTCTTTGAGGAGAAGCCCCAGTCATTTTCGACCACCTCTTGGGGCTGGGTGCTAGAACCCTCCTGGACTGCGAGATCTGATGGAGTCTCTACCACACCAGATTCCGTGGTCGCCATTGGCTGAGTTAGAAGATCCTCAGACTTGCTTGCATCGTCATTAATCGGAGTCTCTGGTTCGTTCGAAGGACTAGCTAGAAGAAACTGGCGTTTCTTTTTCTTTTCCTTTTTGGATTTCTTTGTCGAGGAACCCCAGTCATCTTCAGCGGGCAGTTCATCTTGATTGGTAACTGGAGCAGCAACCTCGTCAGTTTCTAGCAGCTCGCTCTGATCTGCAGGAGGGAGCGAGACAGGCTCAGAAGGCGATTCCTCGATCGAGCTCTGTGGTGGATCTTGTGTTTCTTCCTCCTTGTCAATATCGGCTGAAATTTTCTGCTGCTTCTTTTTCTTGTCCTTTTTTGACTTCTTGGATGTTACTGTCCACTCATCTCTGACACCAGCATCCAAGTCTTGCTGTCCACCCAAAGTATCGCCGGTGGCATGAACCTTAGCTTCAGAGATTTCGATGTTTCCTAACTGAGGGCTGGAAGAATCGTCAATGGCCAATTTATCATTATGACTTTCAGCTGCAACATAAGTCGGCTGGCTGAGCAGCCCAGAAGCAGGCTCTGATACCTCTGCACTCTCCAAGGAGCCTGTTCCAGGCAAATCAGTGCCAAGATCTTCCTCCACAACAATATTAGGTCTGTGCGAGTCCTCTTCTAGATTCTTCGTAGCAGGCAGGTGATCCTGAGGGTCATCGAGAACAGGAACGCTCGTTGGAGTCTCAACAATGGGAGCCTCGGGTGAAGGCTCGACCGTAGGAGTCTCAACAGCAAAGCGCTCAACTGGTCTCAAGTCGCCTTTTGGTTCTGCAACCCAAGCTTCGGTATCAACAGGAAGAGCAGTGCTGTGTTGAATAGGACCTGTTGTAGTCGTGGGATCTTCTTGACCGACATCTTTAATCTGCCTCGATTCGGATGCTTCTGCCTTGCTGTTTGTATCTCTGGTCGTGAAAGGAGCTGTCGGAGTGTCCGCATCGGCAGTATCAGCCAAAGCATCAGTTTGTTCGGGCATATCGGCTTGTGCAGCTGACGCGTTCTTCCTTTGCTTGTCCTTCTTCGACCGATTGCCAATGGTCGCAAATTCATCGTCGGGAGGTGCTGGAGGCGACTGTTGGTCGAGGTCTATCTTTTCGTCTGCCGATTCAGCCGGTGGCTCTGGAGCGTCTTCTATAGGCGTTACAGTGCTAGGTTCAACTAGTGAAGGACTGGTATCCACTGGGGTTTCGAATTCAACATATGTCGATTGGCGTTTCTTCTTCTTCTCTTTCTTTGACTTCTTTGTGCTAGCAAACCCAAAATCATCATCGACAGGTTCCTGAGTAACTGGATGCACAGGCTCGGGCTCTTGAGACTCGAGCGAGATAGCCTTGGGGTCAGAAGTCACGGCATCATCGAGGCTTCCAGCTGCCACATCATCAGGCGCTGCTCTGGAGGCTTCCTCATCAACTGTATCTGCAACGGGTTCGTCGAATGCGCTTTGACGCTTCTTTTTTTTGTCCTTCTTCGGCTTTTTGCTTACAACAGGAAATAAGTCTTCGGGCTCTTGCTCTGTAGGCGCCAGTGGCTCTTCGAGCTTTTGTAGCAGGCTCGCTTTGATATCTCTTTCGGATGATTCAATGGGTACAGGGTCTATCGCCATTGCGAAGAGATTCTCGTCAACTGCTTTTGTAACGGAGTCATCGAATGTGCTCTGACGCTTCTTCTTTTTGTCCTTCTTCGACTTTTTGCTCACCGCAGGGAACAAGTCCTCGGGCTCTTGCTCTGCAGATTCAGCTGGTGACTCTTGGGATGGCTTGAACTCGATAGCTTCGGCATCCTGTTCAGAAGGTCCGATAGGTACATTATCCGCCGCCGTTGTGGAGACTTCCTCATCAACAGCACTTGGAATGGGTTCATCGAATGTGCTCCTGCGCTTTTTCTTGTCCTTTTTCGACTTTTTACCTACAACAGGAAACAATTCCTCGGGTGCTTCCTCAGTAGATACAGCCGGGGATTCTGTGGGTAGTTGTGACTGAGTAACTTCGTTATCTTGGTCCGGAGACGTTGGTTCCAAACGTTGTTCATCAGATTTTTGGTCTCGGCTGGATCCAGGTGTTTCACCATCGATGGTAGAAGTGACATTGTCTGCAGCAGTTGGTGGTAGCTCAGAGGACTCATTGGAGGGATCCGATAGATTTCCAACTGGCATGGCCTCATTGGCTTTGCGAGGATCTTCTCGGGCAGCGTCCACCACGGAAGAACCAGCTCCATCTGTATCCAGTGCCGCTTCCGCTTCTGCACCTACAGTGGCTTTGGAATCGGGAGCATCTGCATGTAGATGTTCGGCGGCAAGACCGCCTGCCACCCCTACAGCCGTTGCAACAGCTGCAGCAGCAACAAGAGCATCAGAGTCCCGTTTCTTCCCTTTCTTCTTGGATTTCTTGGTTGATTTCGTAGAAGAGGCTTCGTCGATAGAGAAGGGTTCTTCTGGAGCCCTCTCAACTTCATCTTTCTTCGACGGTGCTGGCTTCGCTTCAATCACATCCTGGGCCTCTTTGGTCATCCCGGCATTCGTCTCAGGTTCTTGTGCCGCTGCAACAACAGGTTGCGCGAACTGAGTAGATAGCTCATTCACTGCATTGTCCACGACAGGTTTCTGCAGGGTATCCTCATCGAGGGTGGCCCCGTTTTCCATTCCTAGAATTGAATCGGATTGACTGCTTCCGAATCTAGAATCTGCGGAATGGTCTACCGCTCCCTCAGCCGGAGCATCTGCGGAAGTCGAGAGATTTTCTTCATCTGCCCATGTAAGGCTCTTCCGTTTGCTTTTCTTTGGCTTCTTGCCCTTCTTCGTGCTCATTTCCCATGGATCATCTGCTTCTTGGAGAGACTCCTGCGCTTGGGCAACATCCTTGCCTTGCATAGGAACCGTCTCGACAGGTGTCGAGTCAGTTTGAGTGTCGTTCTGTGCAAGACCGGTTTGTGGCGTGTCTGTAGACTGAGGTTCCACCAAGCTGGCATTCTCGCCAACTACAGAGTCCTGGGTCATGCCTGAGGTACTTGGACCCGGAACCCTGACTTCGGTAGGCTCATCGGTATCTACTGAATCCTCCCAGGATATAGATTGTCTTTTCTTGCCTTTCTTGTCCTTTTTATCCCTTTTCCCTTTCTTCGACGTAGGCATGGACCATACGTCTGCATCCTGGCTGGGCTCTGGTCTATCAGGAGGTTCGGTTGGGAGGGCCTTCTCCACCGCGGTTTCATGCACCACAGGTGTGGTCTCAGGTAGAGTAACTTCTGGCCGAATTGAAGCGCCTGGATCCTCATTCGTGACTTCAAAGTCATTGCCAAAGGGATTCGTGTCTGAACGATATTTGTTGACGAAAGTTTCAGACTCGGGGGCTGTCGTTTGGACAAATGGCGCTTGCTCAAGTTGACGAGAGGTTTCGACGGAAGGCATGTCTGCAGGAGAGTCGATGACTAGTTCAGTAGGAGTTTCCGAAACAGGTTCCCTGTTCGCAGTCCTCTTGTCCTTCCTCTTGGACTTCTTGGAGCTCTTGCGCTCCAGAGTAGGCTTGCTTTGTTGTACACCTGGAGTGACTGGCTCATTTTCCTCCTCGATCGTAGTCAATGGAGTTCCCTGATCTTCATGTGTATCCTTAGGCGCATCTGGCTGGAAAGCGTCGTACGCCTCTGCCATGGACGCGCCTTGCCCCAGTCCTCTCGCCTGGACAGCCGCCTCCAGAGCTTGCTCAAATGGAGTCAACTCAGTTTCTGGCATGCGGCTGTCCTCATATCCACTTTGAAGAAAAATTTGTTTTACATCTGTACTGAGCTCTTTCGGGGAAGGATCTTGAAATTCGGTGAGGGCAGGGAAAGTCACGTCCTCGTTGAGTTTCCCACGGTCTTCAAAATAATCCAAGGAAGCGGCCTTTTCCAGGTTTTCAGCCGCCGCACCTCTAGAGATAGAGGATTCAGGAGCCTCCAGATCTCTTGATTGGTCGCTAGGAAATGTAAGTGGCTCTTCATTGAAGGAGGAAGTCAACTGCTTCTGCCTCTGCTTTTTCTTGTCTTTCTTGGATTTTTTAGTTTCTTTCTCCTCAGCAACAATTTGGTGGCTAGTCTCAACATCCCCAGTGCTAGGTGCGTTCACATCAGGGGCTCGTATGGACTGTTCTTCTTGGAGATTTGGGAGACCTCCCTCGTCTGTCAAACGATCACCCGGTGATTGGCTCATAGAGACGTCGTCGGCGTTCAGTTCCTTGATGGGTTCACTGTAAGGATCATGATTCTGGTCTGAAAGATCATGAGGGTATCTGTCATGGAGTGCATCTCCCTGCGTTGAATTAACATCGATTTCACTGGGGTGGGAAAATCCTTCATCTTCAGAAGGTTGATGGCCGAGTCCCACTTGTGTAGGCTTGAAAGAACTGGCAAGTTCTCGAGATTCGAACCCAGTCCTGGTAGGAGTTGTCGCCCCTGGCGTTTCTGTATCGGTAGGTAAGGGTTCACTGAAGGCTCTGTGCGCCGCGAGGCCAAGCGCAGACCCAGCTATTGCACCAACAGCCATTGTGGACACGGCATCCTGCCAGGAGGCAGAAGTTGATCGAGATTGTGAGGCACTACGCCGCCCTCTGCTCAGACTCCTGGCTCGTGGAGGCGATGCGCTTCTGCTTCGTGCGCTCATGTAGTCTAACTCAGTGCTGACCACGCTTGGAAGCGGACTACCTGGTCGAGTATCGTCCAAAACTTCATCTCCGTAGAGTAGAGAAGGATCTTGCAATAGTTCACTCGGGGAGTGAAACTCATATTTGGGCTTGGGCTTATTCTCACGATCTCTTGCCCTTTGAGCTTCGCCAGGAACAGGAGTTGCTGATCTCGAATCAAGATAATCCGGGGACCGACGCCTCTCTTCGCCATCATGCCAATAAGAATAGCTTTGCCTCCTTGCCTGATCTCGAAACTCATCAGCACTCAATCGGGATGGCGTGAAGATATCCTGTTGTTCTTGCGCCTGTGCTTCTACTCGCAAATCCTCTGTCGAGGAATGAGAGGAGCTAGCAATGCTGGCCGGCAACGGTGGATAGTCACTGGTGTCTGGCGAAGGAATCTTGGAGGAATTCGAAACCTCCACTAAATATAAAGGCCGTATATTTTTGCCAGGAAATTCGGTTGATTTCGGTCGTCCTTGCCTAGTTCGAGGGGTAGCGAGAGGAGAAGCAGGCGAGGCGACGGGCGAGCTCATGGTGAATCGCGGAGCGATCGGTGACGATACAGGCAGTCGAAAATGTACCGGGATCGAGGTAGGGTAGTTAGGGGTGGTTGGGCTTGAATCAGACTCGCGCGTTCGGATCGCTGAGAGCCTGCGTAGCGCAGCACTCGGCCGTGACGCAGTTTCAGTGTCGCTCTCAATGACACGATCTCGATTAATTGGGGTATCAGGCGATTCTTTTTCGGACGCTAGCCCCGAGACACCATCAGTATCCATTGGCATAGCTATGTCCGTTGGTTGTGGCATTTCGGGGCGCTTCACTAAAAAAGACTTGTCCTCTTCATGAGCTCGTGCTTCTGTAGATTCCTCGGCAGATACAAAGCCATTATCAAGACTTTCGTCTCTGGAGGACGGCTTCTCGGGAGTATCTTTGTGGCGGCGTTCTGAACTTCGTTTCGAGCTTCGCACAGGCTCAGAGATAGCAGAAGCAACATCATCGAGGTCTTGATCCCTAGATCTGTGCTTCTTCCGCGATTCAGATCCTTCTTCACCCCCTCGGTCTGCACGAGACTCGGATTTGGAAGACTTTGAGCTTCGTTTACTGCTTGTGCTGACGTCGCTTCTGTTAGTGGAAAAGATATTGCTGAAGAATCCACCGGAGGCCTTCCTTTCCTTGTCTTTGTTGCGTTTATCAGGATCTGCAGGGCTGCTAGCTACAGAGTGGGTTTCATCATCATCGAATATTTGTGAATCTCGTTTCGATTTCCTTCTAGACTTGTCATTGTCCTTGGATCCAACTCTCGAAGCCGATTCGTCACGGGTCTCTTCATTCGCTTCGTCACTGCGTTTGCTCTTTCGTTTTCGGCTACTTGCCGAAGATCTGTCGTCAAGATCATGTCCGATTTCACTCTCGGTATGAGACCTACGAGGTTTTGCAAACTCTGGTTCCTCATCTCGGGCCTTGCCGGATCGCTTGTCGTTAATTCCAATGTCACTTTGTGCAGAGCGTTTGGACTTCTTGCCCTTCTTCGGCGTTCGTGACCTTTCCCAATCTTCAGGATCAGATTGCGGGTCGGTTTTCGAGCGCGATTGTGATTGGTGCTGCGTGGTTGAGTCATCGAACGTACTGGCTCGTTTAAAACTGGAGCGACCCCCAGCATCTTTGTCAACGGGTGCGGTGCTCTGGGAATCATCATGCTCAGCCAAATCACTCTTGGACCTATAGGCCTGAAGAATTGCCCCAGTAGCTATTCCTGCTGCTGCAGTAACCATCGATTTACCAGTGTCATCGACGAGGAAATCAAAAACACTTTCTCGGTCCTCAGGGCCTGTGGCGCGATCATGTGGTTCCGCGGGGGATACCCCTCTCTCAGTGTCATATTCGCCCGAAGACGATGCACGTTCAAGACGACGCTTCTCACTCTTGCTCAATCTTACATCTGGAAGGTCGACCTGAACATCTTGGGACTTATCTTGAAGCCCAGATTGTTGTGGGTGTTGGTTGTTGGATAGGTCGAGATCACTGGCTGTTTCTGCCAAAGGGCTTTGATAAAACTCTCTCTCTGGCTCAACCTTGGATTCTGCAGCTGAGGTCCCACGTGCTGTGTCCTCTGATTCAGAGCCAGCTTGACGTGGGAGATCAGGCTCAGTTTGCCTGGGCTTGATCTCAATCACGTGAGGGGGCACGTCCTCAACAAGTGCAGAACGATCGACGGGAGATGGATGCTCGATCTGCTGAGCTTCCTGGTCATCAACAGTCCAAGCGCGACTCACATGTGGACGTTCAGATACGGTGGGAACCTCGTGTTCTAGCACCGCAGCCTCAGCATCATCCAGCGTCCAGGCACGACCAACAGATGGGCGTGAATCGGTGTGCTTTTCGTTTTGCGACACCTCGGGTTCCTCTTTGGTGTTGCCCTTGTGGCTTGAGGTCTCGGTGTCAGGAATGTAGTCGGACCTTTCGTACTCAGGCGTTTGTACTTCGTAAACATACGTGTCATGGTCGCCCCAGGTGACTTTAGTACCATTGCTGGCTTTTCTCTCAAGTGGCTCACCGACGTCGTCCGGAGGCTCGACGGAAGATGGTCTTATGACAGGGGTCGTGTCACCGCGATCACTATGAGTCCGGCTACCTGGCGGTGTAGCTTCCACTAGTTCTAACCTTGGGACAGGCCAAGGATGTAGGCTAGGATCGTCATCGTCTTCAAACCCGAATGGTCGGTAAAGGAAAGGATCAAATGGATTTCGACGTTTGGATGCGGAACCCCCGGGAATGATCTCAACGACGTTCGCTCCCATATCATCGCGGTGTTCAGCCTTCTCATTATGTTCCTCGAGATGTTCAACAAGTTCCTGAGGCACAAAGAAGTTACCATAGTTTTCATGGCTAGGTGAAGGCGTGGATTTTACACGCTGGGCTGCCATGCGGGCTATACGCTCCTGTTGAGTGTCTGAGCCAGGAGATGTTTCACGAGCTTTACTCTGCTTCAAGCTTGATTTGCGTCGAGGACCACTTGAATCTTCGCTTGAGCTGCTTCTTTTCCCTGCTCCAGTGTTCGAGATTGCCTTTTCCGTTGATTCCGATCTTTGGGTATGTTCCAACTGTTCCAAAGTACGTTTACGCTCCTCTTGGCGGCGCTTTTCTTCATAGAGTTCCTTGAGCTGCCGTTCGATTTCCGCTTCCCGGTCGTCAGCTTGCGAAGGTGGATCGCGAACGTATTCAGAAGATCTCCTTTTGCTCGAGTCATGCTCCTTGGCAAGGGCGCCGGCCATAAGCGCCCCAGCGCCCAGGACAAGTGCAGCATCAGCAGATTTACGTCGATCTTTCTTCTCGCGTTTGCTGTCGCGTCCGTCATCTTTTGTACTTGATTTTCTCTCATTCTCAAGTTGCTCATCTGTCAAGTTGAAGCTGACATTATTCCTCGGATCCTGTGAAAGCAACTTAGCAGGGCTCGAATCTCGTCGTCGTCGGGAGTCCCTTGATCTGCGGCTTCCCGATGTTTGAGCCTCGACTTGTGGATACGATCCCAGGTCCTCTAGCGATGGCTTGCTTCGACGATAATCTGAAGATCTCAGATCTTGATCGGGTGGTGCGTATCCTGACTGATTTATGAAAGGAAGTACAGGAACGACTGGTTGAGGTTGGTGCAGGGGCACAGATGTGGAAGAAGTCTGGAATGGTTGTGCATTTTGGCGCTGGTATGAATCGCGTCGTGATCGATCATTATTAAAAGACTCAGAATTCGAGATTGGACGAGGCTCGATTTCTTGCATCGGAGGCGGTTTGGCGGTATAGTCAGCAGATGGGTACACACCTGTCGTTCCACTTTGGGTTTGATCGTATGCGCTGTGACTCCTGGAACCGTCGGCAGTCCTGCCAGCCAAATCCCTGCCATATTGATCTCTTGGATAATGATCTTGAGGGTATCGAGGAACTTGAGAATGTGAATGTCGGGTTTGGGCTGCCGAAGCACCACTGCCATAGACAAGTCCTGTATCTGAATCGTCTGTATCATACCATTCTTCGTCTAGTGCCTGATCCTGCATCGTGATCGCCTGCTTATTCGCATATCGTGGGTCTTGACCTGGTTTATTGTAAGCATCATTTGCCCGCTTACCTTTTGAGCTTCTCCTATCACTCTCGCTAGCTAGATCGTTTCCTAATTTCACCAGGCCCATCATACCGGCAGTCGAATCGTATTGTTTGCTGTGGCTGTTTCCTCCTGACAGACGTCGAGTTGATCTCTTTCTCCGAACTGTCCCAGCGCCATATGCCAAATCCGCATCTGATGACGAAGAGGATCCATTTGAGAAGGTAAAAAATCCTTTCGCCTTCTTCCCCTTTCTCTTGTTGGCGGATGGACTGGAGAAGAACCCTGCAATTCCGCCAGGTCCTGAATTTGTGGTTGAGAGGTCAACATAGGAGTGCATAGGAGACACACGTTTGGAATAGTAGTTCTTTTTAGACTGCGGGGAGCGACTCCTACTCCGACTCCGACTCCCACTGTCGCGTCGCAGCTTTTTATTGAGAGCGGCCGCTCCCATTACGAGTCCCGCTGCTCCAACTCCTGCGCTCAAAGCGGCTCCTCGGGAGATGCCGCGCGAAGAGGAAGAGCTGGAGTCACGACGTCTCGAGCTTCGCTTATCTTCGCGACGAGAGGACTTCTCAGATCTTGACTTCCGAACTCTCCCGGATGAGCTTCGTAAATCTTCGGTGGAAGAGAATTGCTTGTATTTGGTTGTAGATCTGGTCTCTTCACGTTGAAAACTAACACGGCTTGTATTCACGGGCCTTCCGGATTTGACAGAGTACGTGTCATCAAAATCGTGGTTTGCCTTCAACACAGCCTCTCCAACTTTGGCAGCGCCGTACCCGGCGAGACCACCGACGACGACCTTCTTGGGCGAAGAACGTCGCTTCCTTTCCTCGTCCGATGAATAGCGATAAGTCTTGTCGACACGTGTTGTGCTACCATAACGACTCCCAGAGGATGTCCTTCTTGCCTTATAGTGGTGTCTTCGTGGAGCATCCGCTGGTGTGCTCATAGGATCGAAGCAGTATTTGCAGACTCCAATTGCTTCAGTGTATTGCTCGTATTCAGCCACGGCTTTGGGATCACGGAACCAGTCGACAAACTTCCCCAAAGGACTGCGGTGTTTATGCTCATGTTTGTGTCGCATCTGTGTATTTCCACTTGAGTACCGTGGAGGGTTATTCACTCCAGACGAGCCCTGGTAATGAGTGTGAGAATGCTCATGACTTTGATGTGACAAATATGCTGCTCCAGCAGCGCCTGCAGCCAACCCAGCTGCTCCATAGAGAGATGCATTGTTGTTCGGCAGCGATGCTCCTGGCCCTGCTGGGGCCGAATAGGGTCCCGAACCTTCGTACGATCCGGATGGTAATCGAGGTGGAGTTTGATACACGCCAGAGTAGTATTCGGCCGCGGCAGAGGTGGCAAATTGACTTCCTCCGCCCGGACCCTGTTGTGGCGGTCTGTTTGTGTATCCGCTGGGGGCAGGGCTCGATCTTGGACTGGCTCCAAAGTTGCTGTGCTGAGCTGGACGGTCTGGTCCATGATCAGACTTTCGGGGTGGCTTCGAAGGCGTGTACTGAACGCCAATATCATTCTGTACTGTGGAACCGCCGAAATAACTCGCGGCAGCTCCAATCTGTCCCAAGCTGCTTGGTTCTGCTGGAGGTCGAGATTCAATGGTGGGTTCCATCAAATGCGACTGTTCGGCACTGGTGACAATGCTTGGTTTATTAGGGCGCACCCCGGGTTGGAAGGAAACGGATTCTCCATGATCGCCATAATATTCTGCGGCTTGTCCGGGAGGGCGGAAGGGTTGAGCATAAGTGGATGGTATCTCGCCAGGGAACTGGTTGTCAGGAAGTGATGCATCGTGGTCGGTAGAAGCGCGGGCGCTATCTCTTCTATCGGATCGACCAGACTTGCGAGAATCTCGGCGGTCACGCCCATCGTCTCTTCCAGACCTCCTTTTCTGGCCATCACTTTCTCCATTTGCTCTGGATGATCCGTATCTCGAATTACGGTCATCTCGAGAACTACGCGCCTCGTCTGTTCGGTCGCGCTCGCTGTATCTGGTGGTATTGTCTTGGGATGCGTCAATAGGCAAAGGCTCTGCACTATATGCTGTGACATAAGTGGACGGGGCGGTACAAGAGGATGCGACGGTGGCATCGTCGCGTTCATCGATATAATCGTCACGCCGGCTGGATTTCCGTCGGGAGGAAGTGGTGGAATCGCGAGCACTATCTCGACGTTTCTCAGCCGGTGCGGAGGTTTCTGAACCGGCCCTCTGCCGGCCAGAGCTTGATTTCCCCATTTTATGGGATGGTGATCGTCGGGTGGTCAAGGCGTCGCGGGCATTAGTAGCAGGTACAAAGGGGAATGCTGGAATAAATGGGAATGCAAATGAATTAGTATGAGTGATTGAGGATGTGAGTGATGTTGAAATTATCGTAACATCATTGCTGGCGTATGGGCTGATGCCGATGCTCCACGGTCGAATGAAAGAAATGTCGAACAAGTTTGAAGTCGTGCAAGTGGTCCGTGGATGGCGCAGGCTGAGTGTGGCAGGGACTCAGGGAGGTTGTGCTTGTTCTCCCACATGAGTTTGTGCTTTTGATTTGCTTTGCTGGCAGAGGGCGAATGAGCAAATGATTGTCGCGTCCGAGGGAACTTGAGTGGCTGGGGCCTGCAAGCACCCCAAGCCACAACTCCAATCACCATGGCGGAACTCGGCAGGTGACCTCTGTGATGATTACGGAGGATCATATATCACCTTGGGGTGTGAAGATTATTACGGAGGAGCATATTCACCATCCATCTCGTAGCTTTGACTCACGTGATGGCACGTGACAATTTCCTAATATCTCAACCTTCCTTCGCCGATCTTCATTCAGCTTTATGCATCTAGACATTTTCAAACAGGGAAAGGAACAAGCAGCAATAACTCCTTGCTCAATTGCATATTGCACAGACTGTTCTTGTTGGTGGAACCAAGCCCCCTCGCTTCTCCGTATATTTGCTCGTACTCGCAGAATAAGCCTATTTGGGCATAGCGTTGCTCTTCCTTCTCCTGAAACGTCAATCATCTCCCTCTTCGAAACCTAGGAATATCAACACTCCACCAAAAGTGAGAGCAATGTGAACCTTGTCGAGTCTTGCTATCATCAAGTTTTCGAAGCCCGACAGGGTCGATGTAGCCTAATCCTGGAGCGCGAGACAGAAGGGTCTGTCTAACCAACAGACATGTAGCTTCTTCTTTCACAGACATTCCCATCCTCTCTCGTCCATTATCTTCGGAAAATGGTCTGATTTAAGACAATAGTGTCTTCCTCCCACTTGCCCATTGACCACCATTAGGGATATTTCTACGCCGGTCATCTAGACGACTAGCTAGCCGCTTCAATTTCGTGAACACGACGAACCATGGTTGGTATCGCCCGACGACGGGGTTGCGATACATGCAGGAAACGGAAGATTCTAGTGCGTAACCCTTCATCGCCGTTCTACAAAAGTATGCGAATAGCACTAAGACTAGTAGTGCGGTCTAGAAAAGCCAATCTGTGCACAGTGTGTGAAGTCTAATCGAAACTGCAGTGGCTATCTACAACATCCGATTTTTGTCAGCTACCAAACCCCAGGCTTGAAAAGGCTGAATGAAGGAGTTGAGAAAACCCCCACGAAAAGGTTGCAGCCGCAGGATGTTCTTTGCCAACGAAAAGAATCTGGACTAGCAAAGAAAAGGCAGAAGTCCCCTGCGTCTGATCTTAGTGGTCAGATTCTTGAGCCAGACGTCGCACCCATTCAATTATCCGACCAAATAAGCAGCAAGCCCGCCTATCGGCAGCAGATTCTCCATGTTTACTTGGACCAGATTGTGCCCAAGGCTGACCTTGGCTTGCTCAGGGAAAGGATGTGGATCAAAACTGTTCCGACTCTCCCCTATGTCACAAAGGCATTGGAGGTCGCCATAATGGCAATGTGTTTTGCAAAGATCGGAGACTTCCAAGGAGACGAGACATTCAAATTTGGAGGCCTCCAGCTCTATCACCGCGCTCTTCGTGAGCTTCAATTTGCGCTTCTGGATCCCCACTTGCTGTATGATGACCAGACTCTCGGGGCCTGCGTGGCACTGACCCATTATGAGCTGACACAATGTCCTTCGGATTCAATGGTGCCATACACGAATCATATCGTTGGCTGTGCGAAACTGGTTCAAATTCGGGGACCAGAGAGGCACAGGGATGGGTTAGCACATAAAATATTCGCTCATTTTCGAGTGCAGGCCGTAAGCTTGTTTACCTTCGAGTGTGGAAGAAGAGACTTTGCAGCTGACCTTTTCAGATACTATTCAGCCTTGATATCCAAACCCCGACATTCCTGGCAGAGCCACGGTGGCGGCAGATTCCCTGGCAATATTCATCAAAATCGGCATATGACGCCGTTTGGGATCTGCTCAGTTTTGCCCCAGAACTACTAGGAAAAGGCAACAAGCTGGCACATATGGAACCTAAACTCCAAGCGATTGTTGCGACAGATCTGCTCTCGAAATGCTGGGAGTTAGACCATGAACTGAAACTTCTCTATGATCAAGTGTTGAACTCCACAGAGCAGCCGCTATATTGGACAGAGCTAGCAAGTAACGCGGCCCATCTCGAAGAAGAGATCATCTTCCCTCTTGCTTTCCACTTCCTGGACCTTGAAAGTGCTAACACCTTGTTAATCACTTGGTCCACTCAAGCCATTTTATGGCATGGAATGATTCAACTGCACCAGCTGATGCAGCATTTAGAGTCGGTTGGACTAGTTGGGCAGGACACCCGGCCCTTGATTCTACGTGAGCCAGGTCACCAGCGAGACTATGTCCCGCCGGCTCTGAATATTTTTCAGTCCGTGGAGTACTGCACGCGAGAGGAGTTTCTTGACTTGGGACCAAAGTCAATTGCGGCACCCTTGAGAGTCGCTATTGACATTCTGAGGGCGTACCCAGCTTATGACCGCGAGGTGTTATGGGGACGCAGGATGCTGCAGAAGGTGCAAGCACGATCACTTCGGATTCTCAACTTTTATGTCGAATCAAAGTACTAGACAGGTACTAAGAAGTTCCAAGTTCTTGAATTGAATTGAATGCCTGAGTTTGCAGTTCAACAGAAGCTCATCTGTTCTACCAGGGTCTTCATTAAGCCAGGTGTCCACAGAACTACCATGCGCCCTACAAGACTCCGCTCAATGCGTCTCATCCCACACCACCGAGTCCTTTGTTAACTTATCCTATTCCTCCTCCTTCATACCATTCAACCCTCACAATCCCTGACATAGCTTCCAACGTCGTGTAAACTCCACAGATTACGGCCCAACTTGGGGGCAGTCCCCCAGTAATTATTCCTCTGGCCCAGGACTTCCATGTGCACGGCTATTTTCTCGACAGCATATCGCTGCCTACGCGATGCCAGGCTGGCTGCCTTCTACAATAACGGCCGATCCAACAATTGCTTCAAAGTACCACAGAAATCAAGACCAAGCCGAAGAGCTGATAGAAGAGGTCGGAATGTTAAGGCGGGAGCTCCGAGGAGGAAAAGGGTATCGAGATAACGGAGAGCCATTTGGGGAGGCAGATGCCGTCGCCTTGAAGAAACAGATTGCAATCCTTCAGCAAGAGTAAGTCCCCCCTCGTATCTGGCCGAGTCTTACTTTTCCTGACTGATGATAACACTAGGTTGACAGCGAGAAGGGGCACAGAAGACAAAGGAATGATCAAGTGAAAAACAAGGGTGGAACTGTCGACTACGGATATCGGAAGGCTGCAGGGGATATCGAGAGTTATTTGATCAATGGGAGTAAGGCGAAGAGTAAACAGAAGTGGGTCAAAACTTACACAGTGTTGGGCCGATCCTTAAACATGGCAGCTCACCTGAGCTCTCGATGTCGCTGCACATGATTTCCAGCGACCGCATCCAGTGTGGTGTCGAGCAGATAGACGGTGATTGGATTGTTGGATGAAATTTCGGTAGAACTCCTGAATCCAACCTCCCGTTGGGTTCAGTGTCATAAATTCGAGGGTCACTAGGCGCATCTTTCATTGCAAGGCTGAACTTTGTGGCTATCAGCTCCAATTGCCCGCAACGAGTCGGCATGCGAGGTCTTCCGAGATCGTAAATGTGCTAATTCCCAGAGAAAGCCTAAGTTATTGAGCTGAACCACGAGCAAGCTATCCTAATACTGGCCCTGAATGGTTTAAGTCCAGCAACAGATTTCAAGTTTTGTTTACGCTGCTTGAAATGGGCGGCGCCAAGGACAGCCTCGCCAAGGACAGCCTGGCTTCAGCCTTCAACTTCTTTTGTTTGCTTCGTCTCTGCAAATTATATGAGTGGCATTTCCACAATTATTAATTCACCATTCCTTTTCGCTTCTCCCTTCCTCACTGTTCCTCTTATAGTTTTGGTGTCCTTATACCAGGAGGACTGCACAATCCACGGAGTACAACCTAAGAATTGGCAAAAATGGTGACTCAGCCAGGCCCGGTCATGGAGATCCTTGGCCGGATAGCCTACGAGTTCCATTTGATGAGGCCGCTCATGCCCACATATGTTCATCTTTTGGTTTCTGCTATCTTCCCTATATACACTGCGGCTCACGCGTCGCTATCACGGCCAACGTCCGCGTCGCCTAAGAAAGGCGAGAAGAAGAGCAGTACCGACGACGATGAACTACCAGACGATGAGGACGAGGAAGGATTCCAAAAGATCGAGAGCCTCACGCCGTCAGATGCACTTCTATTTCCGCTCCTGGCTGGTGCGACTTTGGCTTCGCTTTATTTCATTTTGAAATGGCTACAGGATCCAGCTTGGCTGAACTGGGCGTTGGGCCTTTATTTCTCGCAGATCGGACTTTTCTTTGCGACGAAGTTTCTCAAGGATATGTTTTCGATTGCACGTTCATTCTGTTTCCCTGCTGAATATTCAAGAGGGAAGTCTCGATGGCGTGTCGACCTCGATGGCCACCGTTACATCTCGGACAGCGGAGAAATATCAACTGTACCGTTACCCGGCCGCCTCAGACATATCCCACTTCCTCTTTCGCTCAGTCGGCTCATTTGGACACTACAAAAGCTCCTGTACACAAAAGCTCAACTCCATTTCCATTTACACAAAGTCTTCACGTTCAAAACATCGGTAGATCTGCTTGATCTTGTCAGCCTCATACTTTCCTGCGCCATGGTTTATTACCACACTTTTGTATCAAAACCGTGGTTCCTGACCAATTTTCTGGGATTCTCATTCTGCTATGGCTCCCTTCAATTCATGACACCGACGACCGCATGGACTGGAACTCTCGTCCTTTCTGCCCTTTTCTTCTACGACATCTATTTCGTCTTTTTCACTCCGATGATGGTTACCGTGGCCACCAAGCTCGATGTTCCCATCAAACTCCTCTTCCCTCGGCCAGACGGATGTATCTATCCAGTTGGAGCGCCAGAAGGATCCGAGTTGATGGAGGAGTATCTCCGATGTCTTGCTAAGAAGCGGAGCATGGCTATGCTGGGGCTGGGAGATATTGTGGTACCAGGAATGATGCTTGCTTTTGCACTGCGCTTTGACCTCTATCTACACTACTTGAAGAAGGACAGCCAACAGAATCGGTCTCAAAGGGACAAATCAGCGCAATACGAATCGAAGCCGGTGTATGTGAATGCACGGGGTCGATGGGGCGAACGATTCTGGACAAGTTCAAGATTATGGTCTGAAGCAACCAAGGCAACTAAGTTTCCGAAGCCATACTTCTACGCAACCATCGTAGGGTATCTGGTAGGAATGGTTACAACAGTGGTGGTGATGCAAATCGCTGCACACGCTCAGCCGGCGCTCCTATATCTTGTGCCTGGTGTCTTGATATCTTTTTGGGGAACTGCTCTGGTCAAAGGAGAGCTTCGGCTACTATGGCAATACAGCGAGCTTCCAGAGGAGGATAAGAAGACTAAAGAGCAAAAGGATGGAAAGGATGAGATAAACAAGAAACCAATCGTTGCAAATGAAGACGTGAAGGCGATAGATGCCAAAGAAGCTGTTTCAGACGATAAGAAGGATGCCGGAAAGCCTGCAGAACAAGGCAAAGAGGGTAAAAAGCACGGCGAGAAGGAACAAGATTGCCGCCAATTGATCTATGTCGCCGTGACTCTCCCAAAGCACACAAGCACCAGCACTATTGGCAGGACGACGACCACCAAATTAACTGAAGCGGAGAAAAACAACACCATCACTGTTGCGACATCTCAATGCAACACGGACAAGGAGGCCTCGACCCCACCCAGTGATTCTCCTGTGGTTTCTACAGGTCGAGTAACGAGAAGTCAAGATCGAACGGCAACTGGTGATGAGCCATTGGGTAAGAAAGCAAGGAGAGGATGACCAGGAATTGTACGACTAGGTATTTTCGGGGCATTGGCGGAGGGAGTGTGGCTTGCTTCATAGATAGCAACGGTGGACAGGAATTGATATATTCCAGCAGCTGGGCGTCGTTATGAAATCAGGCTTTCATTTGAGTTCATTCGTTCTCTAATGAGTCCATCACCGTATTTTTGGTTTTGTGATTCCATTCCTCCAGCCAAACCCAACGCAATCCATGACCCTAAGGAGCGGGATGTTGTATCCACTACTGAATCATAACCTTCTATGCTCGTGCATTTATTTGTTCAACTCGGCGGCTTTGGCCTTCAATTCTTCCTTGGAGCTGGTGGCAGGTGGGATGCCTGGTATTCGAAGGCTTGGAGTCAGTGCTATGTCACGGCATTGGGGGAGAGTCAATGCAGGGGACTGAGTTGACTTACTGTCCGAGATTTGAGGACCCTTGCTCTGATGGTGATGAGGTTGAGCCTTGTCATGAATGGGGTGGTCGGAGGCGCTGGAGTCGCTTGACTCTTTTGCAACCTTGTCGGTCAAGCTGCCTCGGGGTTCAGGGTGATTCTCTTCGGAAGGGTGGGCAGGCATTTTGGGTGGAGGTGGTGTACGATTAGTTAACTTATGGCTAGACGTGTATTCTAGGAGTGGAATGGAAAGTCTCGGGCTGGATATTGGACTATAGTATAGGATTGAGATCTAGGACGGTTTCTTCCACTTTGTACCTTCTTCCCAGTATTTATGGCTCTCGTGTTTGGTTTTGGCTCTGCCTGATTGCCTGCGTTTGCCATCATTCAGCGATGACGTCTGTCGAGATTCAATGCAGGCCACTGGTGGGTAAATAACCGTTGGGTGAGTGGCCACTGGCTGGATTGTGGGGAAGGCATGACGAGATGTGCAGAACACCCACTGGGTGCTCACACCAATGGCCATTGCTTAAGTAATACCCTGTAGCTAGGTGAGTCCGCTCCACCGTAGAGTCACGTGTAATCCCTGGCTTCATTTCACAGTCGATGCCTCGTCGCCTAAGCCACCGCCAAAGAACCCCGCTTGCTGCACCTCCTTTGGGCATCATCGCTGGGCATTTGGGCGCCTGTTCTCGGGTGCGACTCACCAAATGTCACGGAGGCCCACTCCACTCTCTGGGAACCTAAGCCAGTCCCCTCGTAATCAGTATTACGGAGTACATAGCCTCCAGCTCTAGGTGTCACTGTCACCTAATAGGGCTTTTGGTGAATTGGGTTAATTACGAGGGACCCTGGGGGCTACCTAACCTTCTCGTAGGGATGCCACGCGGCTGTCCAAAAGGCAGAAGCAAATCCATGCACATCCATGCTCGTCCACGCTTTCCATCCATGCCCACCAACCGTCCTGGTCCTCGTTAGCCCCCGTCCCTACCGGACTTCCCAAGTAGTCAATTCTCCAAACTTATCCACTCCATCTCTTCTCCCGACCGAAACCTCATCCTCATACATACCTCTCACATCATTCGTTCCTCCATCTTATTCTGGTCTGAGTGGCCACTCCACCCATTTTTGAATTGAACACAGTGGAAGCCCTCCTGTCGAGTTAATCGAAAGCCAGATTCATCCTCATTTTGTCCACCCACAACCTCTCCTGCGGGGACGTTCACCCGCAATGCCTTCCATTCTCACCGACGCAGATAAAGAGACTGTCAAGCGAACCGTCCCAAAGGCATCCAACAAGATCCAGGCCGTGGCTGTAGCGAGACTCTATGTTGCTCACCCCACTCGTAACAGATGGACCTATACAGGTCTCCAGGGCGCCGCCGTCCTCAGCAATGACCTCGTCGGGAATACCTTCTGGCTGAAGATGGTCGACATCTCCTCTGCCAACAGAGGTGTCATCTGGGACCAAGAAATCTATGACACCTTCCAATATAACCAGGATCGCACCTTTTTCCATTCCTTCGAGCTCGAGCAATGCATGGCCGGCCTGTCCTTTATCGACGAGAAAGAAGCAAGGCAGTTCAAGAAGAAAATGGATGAGCGCGAGAAGAATGCCAGTAAGCAGACAAAGGCACAACCGTTCGCTTCTTCTGTTGGAGGAGGACAGGTCTATGTCCCTGGTGGCTCGCACAAACACCACAGCCGGGTGGGCAATTTTCTTCGTGGTCACAGGCACAGCTCGATCCCCACTCAGCCTCAGCAGGCCCAGTCCATTGTTCCCCAGCCTATCTACGGTTCGGGGAATTCACTTCCAGCGCGACCTCAGAGCAGCCCAGGCGGCTCCATTGACCTGTCTGATCCCACATGGAGGCCCATTCTGAATGAGTTGCTTGACATGGGTATCACTGAGGACCAGATCGAGCAGAATGCCGATTTCATCAAGAGCTATGTCAAACAGAAACAGGCTGAGGAGATGGCGAATGGAATTGCCCAATCCATACCTTCACCAGCAGAGAACAGGGCTGTCAGAGCCCCTCCACCTCCACCGCCTCCTGCAGCACCACCCTCAAGAATAAGCCCTGAGAACACAGGAACAACAGGCTCGAGCCGACGAGGCCCTCCCCCCGCTCCACCACCATCCCGTAGACCCGTTGGTGGAAGAGCACCTTCGCCGCCTCCTCCCCCTCGCTCACCTTCTCCGCCCGCAAGAACTCCGTCGCCAGCTCCCAGCCCTCAGCCCAGGTTCCGTGCTCCTCCACCGCTCGCAGACGCTGGCAAGTTCGCCAACAAGCCTGGTCCTCTAATGCTCTCGTCAGGCAGAGATCGAGCCTCGTCAGCATCGCTCGCCAACCCAGGACCACCACCTCCTCCTCGTCCGCCCAAGACTCCTGTTGACGACGAGCCACCACAGGGCCTGTTCAGAGTACCACCGCCGTTCGCAGGAGAGCGTAAATCCTCTGCTCCTCCTCCACCTCCAAGCCGTGGTCCTGTGCCACCACCTCCCCCTAGTCGAGAAAGCGCATACGGAGGCGCACCACCACCGCTCCCCCCAAAGGCCCCAGGGCCACCCAGCCATGCCCATTCCACTGCACCAGCCTTTCTCCCTCCCCCTCCCCCGCCTGCTCGCAACAACGCCCCGCCTCTCCCACCACCAAACACCAGGGCAGTGCCGCCACCACCCACCGGCCCCGGGCCACCACCGCCTCCTCCACCTCCACCAATGCCATCTTCGTCCGGACCACCACTTCCGCCTCCGCCCCCACCTATGCCCTCTTCATCCGGTCCCCCTCCTCCCCCTCCTCCGCCAATGCCTTCTTCCGGCGGCCCGCCGCCGCCACCACCACCACCACCACCACCGCCAGGCGGCGCGGGCCCACCCGCCCCTCCTCTGCCCTCGGGAGGCGGCGGCCAGCACGACAGTCTGCTTGCCGCAATCCGTGGTACAGGCGGCAAAGCAGGCGGCGGCCTCCGCAAGGTCCAAGACAGCGAGAAGCGCGATCGTTCCGCAGCGATGGTACCGGGTAGCGAGGCTGCTGCGCCTGCTTCCGGTGGTACGCCAGCGTCGCCCGCCGGTGGCGCAGATCAAGGCGGTCTCGCGGGCGCTTTGGAGGCTGTGCTGAGCCAGAGGAAGAAGAAAGTCAGCGGTAGTGGTGAGTGTTGCCCCAATTCTCTAGTCCAAAACCTAGGGACTCCTACTTCAATTATGTGTGTACTAATTCGGGTATTATAGATGATGAGAAAGATGACGATGACGACTGGTGAGCGTGAGCATCGGTGCAGCCGCTTTTGAGGGGCGATAGGGTCGTCACATGGAAGGGAAGCACAGATTTAGTGGTGGCCTCTACGAGGAGTCTCCGAGGATCTAGGACCAGTAGAGAGAAGACGGATTGCGCGCGGTGGAGATTTCGCCTCCAGATGTCATGACATGGTGGGGCATCGCTCGAATTTCCATCGCTGCATAATTGGCAGTCAGCAAGAGAGAAGGTAACGGACATCAGAAGCAGGTCGATATAATGCAAAGAACGTCCCACAGAACAATCTTGAATGGCATGGCGCCCCGGACCGCTAGAGCAAAAGAGTCAAAATATCCCTGATGCATTTTTTGAGCAACCTAAAATATCTATCTATCTATCAATCACACAGGTCTAAGTCGGGCGCTGAGGTATAAGCGAGCGAAGCAAGCGGTAATTACATGGTAGTCAGTGGTTTCAGTGAATGCGAAAAAGTTGGATTTTGAATTTGAATTTGAACTTGAACTTGATATTAGTATATATGATTGAAATCGCAGGCGTTGGATCTAAAGGCCGAGGGGCCTTCTTCTACGAACGAGTACTTACTACTGATAGTCGCATAAATCGGAAGCTGAAATTGTGGGTAAATACAGAAAGGTCTTGAGTACTCCGGAGAGACTGCAGAACGCCTAGCCTGTATGGGTACTTTAAAGTTTATAATACTGAGCATGATGATGTGCTCGTCAAGGACCTGAGCACAGACACTAATTGTTTATATAGCTGATGATTTTTTTAATTGAGGAGATGATTCTCTCTATTATTCAAGCATTCCACAGACCTAACTCGACCCCTTGGCTTGTTCGTGCTTGTCGTGTACGATTGATTATGCCGCGAAGCATCCCGTCTACCCAAGGCGCCCCATTCCACCTCCCCATCTTGCCAAGTCTGATGTCAGGTGGTGAGATCGCATAGCTTTCCCCCTTTCCCCGATTTCTATGCCATGACTCAAGGACGCCTGTATCCCTCGCTTGAACGCTAGAACAAAATATAATAAGAGTAGAGACATTCTCAGGAGTAGGAGAGTGTCAATGGTGATTTTAGTACAGCATGGCATATGGTAAAGTGCCAGGTGTGTTCCAGACAACACTTGGTTTCTCCAAAAACTTTTTCGCTCACTTCTTGCTGTGGGTGTGGCCGTGATCGTGGTGTCGGTGATGGTGATGGCCATGATGGCTGCCCTTGACCGACACACCCTTTTCTTGACTCGCATCGGCCCTCATCCTCGCTTCAACGTCTTGTAACTCATCATCAATCGTAGTAATAGAATGCTCATGCATCGGTGCATCACCATCGCTGTTCGTGTCTAGCTCACCACTTCGCCGATCATTTTCAAGGTCTGTGTTGAGTTTATGTACTCCTAGACCTTCCATGCCTGGCCAGAGTACGGGTCCAGATTGAGTCGGGTGGGTCGCAAAATTAGCACCGCTCCTTCTCAGTCTGCTGAGACGCTGTGCTTGACTTTCAACTGCTTCATTTCGCCAGTTTCCTCTTCCACCTACAGTTGAGTGCCGGCCAAAGACATCAATTCCCTCTCCCCACATACGTACTTTCTGTACTTTTCGTAATTTCCGCATGCCATAGACGCAGATGATGGCAGACAGGGCGAAACAAATAGCACTGACACCGCCGAAAGCGAGATCAGACTCTTCAATGAAGTTTTTCAGATTCATGCCGTAGAGGCCAGCAACGAGCGTGCCGCCAGCCAATCCCAAGGTGCCGATGCTGAATTTAATCTCGAGGAGCATAAGCTGATTTCGATTGGCGTCCAGAATAGCTTTGACAACCTCTTCTGTGTTTCGAATATTGCTGATCAAGAGTCCGGAGATTTCAACGATTTCGTCACAAATTTTGTGATATGACTCTAGTAGCATCTCGACTTCCTGGTGGTTATGTTCTTCACGGGCTCTGCCAGTGGCGTTTCGTTCTGTGAGATACATAGTGGCAAGATCGTCATCAGCCTCTAACAAATCATCTATGGCATCCCGAACCAATCTTGCCTTTTGTTCAAAGGTACCCAGCTTTTTGGAATGGATGAGCAAGTGTCTCAACTTGTCGCGGTCGATATCTTCTTCTAAAGCTTGTAGGATGTGAGCGACTGGTTCTCGGACAAGGGCGAATTCTGCTTCGAGTCCTGAGGTAACTGATATGAGAACTGCTTCAAGGGCTCGCAGTTCATAGGGTAGATGTGTGGATCCATTCCTAGGGTCTGCTTTTTGACGGAGTTTGCCCTCCAGATCATACATGAACAGTGATTGCGTGTAGGAGTCGGTGCTGCCGTAAGCATCAAATACCAAGACTCGATCAGATTGAATGAGGACCCGAAGGTGGAGGAGGTTGATGAGAATGGCAGTCGGTCGAACAAGAATATGGGGCAAGACGGATGAGTCAATCTTCCTGAGATCCCGTGGCTGGAGGCCATATTTGGCTATCAATTCCGACTTCTTGAATTCCCCAGATACAAGGGTAACAGAACCATTGGCATCGAACTCAGTGCAGCGCAGTTTAAGATCTGCACCAGCAGTATTTCTGGAGAGGGTCCTTGAAAGGTTGAAGAGCTGAGCGGACGCTTCTTCGTAAGAATTCCCAGTGCGAGAGTCGGGAGGGATTTTGGAGCGAGCTAAGGCTTGTCTATGGCGTAACCATCGTCGCCAGAAGCCGGGCGAATGGCTTTCTGTGCTTGCACTCCGAGACTGAGGAGGTTTGGGAGGATGATATTTTGGAGGAGGTAATGCCTTCAAAGGCTCACGATTTCGGCGCCAGATCTCATCAGTGGGAGAAGATGCATTGCGCGAGGGTCGACTGAGCGACGTCGTGAAACTTCGACATGATCTCTGGTGGACGGGCGGAAGGCGCAGGCAACTGGAGGCAGGAATGAGACATGTAAACTCAGTCTGAGATCGCAGAAAGCGCAACAGACTCTTCGACGGAGCAACAGGCGTCTTCATCGCCTTGATGCGCTCTCTAATCCTCTCCTTGGACCGCGAGCAGAACTGGAAGCTCACAAAGAAAAGAAAGATCCCTTACTCCGCCGCCAACGACGACAAAGTCTTGAAAAAGTTCCGGCAACGAAGTCGCCTATCGGAACTCGGGAACGTGGCCAGCCTTGGCACTCGTGATTGGCCGGAATCAATACACGTACTTTACTACGGGCGATTCCAGTCACTCCTCTTCGCGTCTGGACTTGAAAGAGCACAGTTCAAGCTGCAAGTCAGGAATATCTGACGATATTCCATACGGAGTACTAATGTTTGAGTACAATCAAGGATGGAAATATGCCATTGATGAGGTCACCAACCTGGGCATGACAAATGTTCGTTCACGCTTTTACTCGGACGGACGATTTCCTTCAAGCCGGATCCAGACAATATGCGTGTTACGCTCCAGCATCATCGAATGTAACTTAGCAAGTACTTCGGGCACTGTTAATCTAGTGCGGAGAACTTGCCCGTTGGTCTCTGATCGGCCTCTATGACTTCTGCGTATCTGACAGTGTTGATGCGGTGCTATGCGAGTTGCATGAGGTCCTGGGTCTGCCGTTGAACTTGGCTGGAACTTCGCATCCCTAAGACCTGCCGGGATACAGACAAGTTTCCTGAAGCTCCCGCAATGGCAGCAGCAGAGAAAGCTGAAATCCAGCGACGGCGACCAGCAATCAGGATGTGGCAATGGCCCGACGTCCCTTAGGGTACCCTCAAAGTCCACGTACAACTGCTTTCAAAATGCTGGCGAGTGTGATATGACTGAAGATAGATTATTCTTCGTGTTGCCTCAACCTAGATACATTTCAACAACACGTCAGAGAGCGGTCCCACTTGCGCGTGTCCAGCCATCTGAAGCGAAGACATATTGACCTTGACGCTCACTTCCTTGCGCGGCCTTAATTCAAATAGCATTTTGTGTGGGAGCTGTTTGGTGCTCGACTCAAACAGGGTTCGGAGTCATCCATCCGATCACTTATAAACCAGCGGTACTCGGTAAATATCCATCGACAAATAATGGCGATGTGGGTTGATTCCATCTCAACGGGCCTTGTGTGGGATCATCAACTTTCGAACCTGATTGGACCAAATCCATTATTCAAAAGTGGTTAGTGCCCATTTCCTCCTCAAACTCTCAACCTTTCCCCAGCCTTTCCAACATCCATTATTGCTCCATCCCCCGGACCAGGAAGGGACCCTCGGTCCACTGACGCGTGTCGATCAGGTTTGTTTTGAGATACTTGGAAGACCAACAGCGCCCGAGAGATATCCAGATGCCTTACCTATGTAGCCCTCAAAGGATTTTCGACAAGTGAGGGCTATCTTCGAGCCCTCGGCAAACATCAGCAAAACAGAGACCAACATTCAAGTGAGAAAGAATAGTTTCAACAAGAGTTTGAATAACTTATCATGATGCTTTATTTCCATGCAGACTCTAGTCACATTTGACTCCCACAGCAACCTGGTCTATCACTTGACTCCATTTCTTACCCCAAATTCATGGAGCAATCAGTGCTCTGGGGTAAACTCGCCCGAACATCATCTTCCCCCTAACCAGTCATGTCTATTAGCACAGATCGGAAAAGGGCCTCGACGGCAGATACCTTAAATGGGACCCGAACACCCCGCAAAGTGAACGAAGTGCAAAGTTACCCACTCGCTTGAACTGAATAGAGTGTACTGCCACCCACTAGGAACAGAGTAGAGTCTACTTCTACCCACCTAAAGACGAATGGAGCATATTCCTGCTCGGTCGCAAGTGAGGGGAGTATTTTGCCACTCCCTTGAAGGTGAATGGAATGTTTTGTCACCTAGTTAAAAGTGCATGGGGTGTATCGCTGCCCACTTTAAAGTGAAGCGAGTGCAGGGTTATGATATGGATAAATACTTCCTGCCCCCCGACCTTTGGCGCTTTCTACACGACCATCAGTCCCAAGGCTGCTACCACCAATAACAGAGCTACCCGGAAGGCTTATTTCAGCATCAAACTCATCACAATATGGGTCTTGGCATTTTGGACGATCATCACCTCGATCATGTTCCGGGCACAGCCTTACTGGCTGACATGATTGATGCCGAGGAGCACCAGTTTCATGGTCAGTCTCGTAACTCCCACAATGTGTGAGATACTGACGGAAGCCTAGGGCGTGATACCTCCGGTCTCAAACATGGTACTGGCCGCAACAAGGACATTGTATTGGTTCCCCAGCCTAGCGAATCTCCTAGAGACCCTCTAAATTGGTCGACCTGGAAAAAAGACCTTCTCCTGGTTATAATTTCGCTCGATACCGCTGTCGTGGGTGCATGGTTTGTTGTACCCCAGAGGATTGCGTCACTTGATTTTAACTTACTTGTACAGGGGGCCGATGATCAGTCCTGGCTATGTGGAGATGGCAGCCGAATTCCAGATATCCTACAACAAACTGAACGGCGGCCTCGGGTGGGCCATTTTTGCGATTGGCATTTCGTGCTTCATCACCAATGGACTCTCCGTTAAATATGGACGCCGCCCGGTGATGATTCTTGGCAACCTGTTACTTTTCATTTCATCAGTCTGGGGATATTTCGCACACAGCTATAACTCACTTTTGGCCAGTCGGATATTCGGTGCGGTCGGAATGAGTCCATTCGAAGTCCTGACAACAGCAGTTATCGGCGACATCTACTTTGTGCACGAGAGAGGTCTTCGCCTTGCATTTTGGGGCCTCTGTCTCAGTGTTGGGGTTGGTGGTGGAAGTGTTATTTCAGGATATATTATTCAGGTAAGAAATGCCAAGGGTTTGAGCAAGCAGCTGGATGGCGGTGAAGTGCTAAAACTCTTGTAGGATCTTGGCTGGAATTGGACCTACGGCATCTGTGCTTGTCTATACGGACTGTTCATCATCTTGATCTTTTTCTTCGTTCCCGAAACTGTTTACAAGCGAGACCCAGCATACAACCTCGATCTAGGCACAAAAGATCACACATTCGACACGCTAGATGCCAAAGAGAAGGTGCCCGAAACCGTGCAAGAAATCAAGGCTGATGGTCAGCACGTTGAATCTACCGGATCCGGAGATAGAATCACAGTCAATGCAGTCTATACTGGCGCCGATGAAACGCCTTACACGTTCTGGGAAGAGCTACGCATTATCAGAGGCACCGAGTCAGACGAGAATCTCTTGTGGATTATTCTCAGGCCATTTGGAATGCTTATTTTCCCACAGGTGCTTTATGCCTTCATTTCATACGGCCTTTCAACTTCATGGTTGATTGTGATGATTAGTGTCATGGCACAACTATTCAGCGCACCACCATACAATTTCACAGTCTCCGCAATCGGTCTCATCAGTATCGGTCCTTTGATTGCCTCACTTCTGGGCTTTGTGGCCGGTCCCCTCAATGATTGGACAGTGAAGAAATTAGCCCGTTGGAACAAGGGCATCTACGAACCCGAATTCCGACTATCCCTGAATATACTAACACTCCTCCTCGGTGTCACCGGATTTTTCGGTTTCGGTGCATGCCTGAAAGATCAGACCCCATGGATTGGCCCGGTATTTCTATATAGCCTTATCTGGTTCGCCATGTCTTTCCTGAACATCGGGTAAGTGATTGAATCTTGGTCATGACCAAGAGAGACTCACAATTGGCCTAGTATCTACGGCTATATCACAGAATGCCACCGGAACAAAGCACCAGAGGCATTTGCCTCGATCAATTTACGCAACATTTATTCCTTCGGTATGTAGAGCACTGGACGCAAACCTCGACTTCTAGCTAACCGGTTCTACAGGTATGAATTACTTCATCTCCGATTGGATTTCGAACCAAGGACCATTGGAGGTGTTCAGCATCATTGGTGGATTGCACATTTTCATCTGTCTTTTGACGATACCAATGTGGATCTATGGTAAACGATGTCGAAGCTTTACGGCACGCAATCCTATCTTCAAGAAAATTCAGGAGAGTTAGTATTCTAGGAGTGAACTGAGCTATCACAAGGATGTGTGATACGATAACTTCCTCAAGCCGATCTGTTCAGCAACCTTAAAGGCATGGGGAGTGGTCATGTTGGTAGATGTCTTCAACTGCAACTCGCTTGAGTTCTTGCGTCTGCGGCTGCTTCTCTAGCGCTAGGTCTGTTGCAGATCCTTAGGACAATTTTGTATGTTCTACAACGTACCAGTTTCGATCAGTGCGTTGTTTATTACTTCACATTGTCCAGATTACATGGTGTATCCCAATCCTAGGTTTCGCGAAATCAAGGTCCCAATTGTGGAAATAGATTGGACTTCCAAATAATCCCTACAGCCTGAGTGATCAGATAAGCGATGGAATGTCGAGATAACGAACATTCGAATCGCAGCAGATGGTTTCATTGTAGAGCTAGGCAGTCTAGGTGAAGAAGTCATTACTGTACATATGTCGGACTCAACTCCCAAACCTAACTCTACCTCTAGCGGCCGTAATATTTTACTATTGCATACTGAAGCGGAGAACTGGGTATCCTTCTTTTGATCTGCTAATAAGTCTTGTTGATTCCATGAACTTAAAACCCACCATGACTGTTACAGGGATGCCCTTAAGGATCAAGGGCCAAAGCTTTTGCCTATGCTTCATCAAATGACGTTTACTTCAGTCAAATGACCGTCTGACCAGAGTCCGCATTCATTATTGCCTTCCATTGGCATATCGAGAGCCTTGAACACTCCCTGCTCGCCACATCTTTTGGTACACGAATATACAAAGATGCCGGCGGCAAATCCTCAGCCGCCGGTGAAGCTTTCGCTTCCGTTGGTATGTACGATGTGACTTCCCGTGTGCATACTGTCTTGATTCGCAGATTGCCCCGCGTTCTCCGCTCTGACGTGTAACAGCAATTCCAACAAGAAATCTATCATCTTCTTCGAGCGGAAGACATACTGGTCATTCTTGCAAGAGGGTTAGGACTGCTCAAAATAGTAACAAATCTTCTTCACTCCTATGATGCCGCCGGTAATTCCCTTGTCATCATTGTCGGTGCAGAAGACCGCGAAAATGAGTGGATTGGCGAGGCACTTGCAGAACACTATGCGGTTTCTAGAAGCCCGTTGGCAAAAGGTCTTCGTGTCATCAACACTGACAAGGCCACTGTATCGGCCCGTGAGAAGATCTACGCTGAAGGTGGCATCGTCTCAGTCACGGGCCGAATTCTAATCGTGGACCTTCTCTCGAAACTACTGGATCCGGAAACGGTGACTGGTCTCATCGTCCTACATGCCGAACGTGTGGTCGCAACGAGTAACGAAGCTTTCATTGTAAGGATCTTTAGGCAGCATAACAAGATCGGCTTTCTAAAGGCATTCACCGACGCCCCAGAACCATTGACCTCATCCTACGCGCCTCTGGCGAGTATGATGCGGAATTTATTCTTGCGCAAACCATCCCTATGGCCCCGATTCCATGTGTCCATTGCGCAAAGCCTGGAGGGGAAGAAGAAGGCAGATGTCATCGAACTCGAGGTACCCATGACGTCAGCAATGCAGACGATTCAAACCGCGGTGATGGAATGTGTTGAGGCTAGTATTGGAGAACTCAGGAAAGCCAACACTGGGCTTGAGATGGAGGATTGGACACTCGATTCCGCTCTCCATCAAAACTTCGACGCAATCGTGCGCCGTCAATTGGACCCCGTATGGCACCGTGTCAGTTACAGGACAAAGCAGATTGCCAACGATCTTACTGTGCTAAGGTCGATTCTACATTCTCTCCTCAGTTATGATGGTGTCTCACTCCTCAAATACCTCGACACTGTGCTCGCAACTCATTCTCCCCCACCAGGGTCGACCCGGCAGAACCAATCACCTTGGCTGTTTTTAGACGCAGCCTCTACGATTTTTACAACGGCGAAAGACCGCGTGTATAGTGGAAAAGTTGAGGGCGGTGGCACCTTGTCAACCTTAGGGCTACCAGACTCCCTCACACCTGTTCTAGAAGAGCAACCCAAATGGGCAGTTCTCGCCGAGATCCTTGAAGAGATCGAAGTGGATTCCTACTTAAACCCCACATTGAAGGATGACTCGAGCGACGCAGTTCTGATCATGTGTAACGACCAGCGAACATGCCGTCAAATTCGAGAATACCTGCAGACCATGCACGTGAAACCCTTGGCGCAAGAAAGTAACAATGGAATGGCGCCACATGAAGTCGAAGCGGAGGAAGAAAGGGGCTCAGCAGAGTTCATGATGAGGCGAAAACTCCGTGAGTATCTCGGCTGGAGAAGGACATTTGCACAAGTGAGTGCGTCGCTGTTTGAGGAGAATCAGAAGTCTCTGAACGAGATCAAAAACCACGCGGGCACCGCAGCTGCTCGTCTCACCAGTAAGGCACCTGCCAACAAGCGTCGGCGTGTCCGTGGAGGTGGCAGTGCGGGAATCAATCCGTCACGGACGGCTAACGGCGCCGTGGCGATTATTGAAGATCGAACGACTCAGGTGGCGGATTTGCTTGCTGAGTTACGACCAACGGAAGCTGAAATACTGCAGAAGGATGATGTCGTTGTCGATGATCTGAACGATACCAGCGACGATTTCTTTGAGCTGTATAGCCCAGACGATCAGATTCTGGTGCATCCGTACGATGGAGATCAGGACGACCAACTGCTAGAAGAGGTCCGGCCGAAGCATATCATTATGTACTCGCCTTCGCCGGAGTTCATCAGACGCGTCGAGGTGTATCGGTCGAGCCACACGGAGCGAAGTGTTCGTGCGTACTTCATGTACTACGGCGGGAGTGTGGAGGAGCAGCGGTACCTATCCGCGGTGCGGCGAGAGAAAGACGCCTTCACAAAGCTCATCAGGGAGCGCGGCAGCATGGCTGTCACACTCACAGATGCCGGGAGTGTCGATCCGCAAGAAGCATTTCTCCGAACGGTGAACACTCGAATTGCAGGCGGTGGCCGGCTCGCTGCAACGGCGGCTCCACCGACCGTTGTGGTAGACGTCCGAGAGTTTCGATCCGCGCTCCCCAGCCTGCTGCACGGCCGTAGTATGAAAATCGTGCCCTGCCAGCTCACGGTAGGCGACTACGTGCTCTCACCGACCATCTGCGTTGAGCGGAAGTCAGTTAGCGACTTGATCTCCTCCTTCAAGAACGGGCGCCTCTTCAACCAGGCGGAGACGATGCTGCAACACTACAAATACCCGTTCCTACTGATCGAGTTCGACCACAACAAGTCCTTCACGCTCGACCCGTTTGCAGATCTGACCTCCCTCTCCACGCTGAAGGCACCCAGCGGAGACAACAAAGACCTGCAATCGAAGATCGTGCTACTAACGCTCGCGTTCCCGCGCCTGAAGGTGATCTGGTCGTCATCGCCGTACCAAACCGCGGAGATCTTCGAGGAGTTGAAGAAGCAGCAGGAGGAGCCTGATCCACTGCGTGCGGTGCAGATCGGATTGGGCGAGGACGAGGATCCCGAAGAGAAGACGTTCAATACTGGCCCGCAGGACCTGCTTAGGGCGGTGCCCGGCGTCACGGGGAAGAATGCCAGTCGGCTGTATCTCGAGAAGACGAATGTGCTGGAGATTGCGAACATGAGTCTTGAGGAGCTGGATCCCCTGGTGGGTAGAGAGGCGGGACGGCAGATTGTGAGATTTTTCACGAGGAGTGTTTTTGAGGATGAGGACGAGTGACTGACAGGCTAGAGGATACTCTATCATGAGCATGATGATGCCCGTGGGAGGGCCATATGGAAAGGATTGTATGATAATGAAAAGAAAAGGAAACCCAGGTTTCATTTATTGCATTGCAAGCCTCATCAATCTTTTTTGGTGGAAAAGAATTGAACCATCTCCCAAACTCCCATCATGATTTATACCTATGAATGCTAGCAAAGAATCGAATGATGCTGCTAGAAGCCTTCCGTCCATTCGTCCGTCATCGTTTCACTCTCACATACCACATGGCCGTCATCACACCAATCCCATCCATCACAACCAGCCTACCCAACCGTAATGGAAGGGTAATTGTTGTTTAGATATCATCAATATCGACCTCCTTGTCGGAATCGCTATCCCTGTCCTCGTCAAACTCGACGTTGTCATCAACACCTTCGTGTCCATAGGTATCCGTTTCGTTGATCTTCGCACTCTCAGGAAGTTCGCCGTAGGCCTTGAGCGAACGAGCCTCGTCTGCGGAATACTTGAGGATGACGTCGCCCTTTTCGTCCTGGTAATCGCGCAGGGACAGAAGGATGATATCTCCCTGGTTGATCCAGACCTTCTTTCGTAGTTTACCGCGGATGTGTGCCAGTCGCTTCTCGCCGTCGAAGCACAGGGCTTCCAGGCGGCCGTTGCCCAGCATCTTCAGGACTTGTGCATACTCTTGCCCCTCCTCCTTGAATGTCAGCTCGCGCTTCTCGTTGTCATTCTCGTTCTTTCCTCGACGTCGATTTTTACCACCCTATGAGTAGATGATTTGTTAGCATTTTGTATGCGCAAAGGTGGGGGTTTTGCGCTGCGGTGTGTCGCGGGCGACTCGCTTGCCATGCTGGATGGGTGCGGTGTGGCATGTGGCGGGGTTGAAACCAACCTTTCCCTTGTTCTTAGGCATGTCGGAGGCTCTCTTGGGGTGTTAGAAGTGTCTCTGTAATCTGAATGTGTGTGTTTGGTGTTTCTTTGAGGGATTTGAGGACCGAGGGTCGTATGCTGTTGTTAAGTGGTGTTTGAACAATGAATGGAGGAATGGAGAATGGTAATGGGTGGATTAATATTGTCGCACTCAAAGCCAGAAATGGTGGGGCAAAATTATGACTCGGAGGAAGTCGCGAATCAGGGAGCCAACGAATCATAATTACAGCGCGACTGGGTCAAATAATTATAAAATTAATTTATCCAATTCGCTACTGCCTCAACTCGATCACTCACACGAGCAATTGAACAGCACCCCATACACAATATATCTTACCATAACCATCACTCACCATATAATGGCCTTGTGATGCTTATGACTACTACCTAGGTACATACTCACCGATAGACTCTAGACCCTCCACCATGCCTCTGTCACCCTCAGCAGGGCCCTCTTTATCTTCCTCGTCCAGCGATGGCTTACTCCTATCCTCCCATACCGAAGCTCTCTCACAGGGCCAGTAGTACCATCTTGGCGAAATACCTGCCATTCAAAGTTCCCTATGAACACGCCCGACCACGTTTGCTCGATCTTAACAGCCCGGCCCATGTTTCCACAAAGGAGGACTACGATCGGATGCCTGCCGACCTACTCAATTGGCATATCATCACCTCTGTGAGTGCCAAGCAGGTTCCATATGCTGTCGTACGGAACCGCAACAAAAGGAGATACTACGCCGCCTTTAGTGAGGCCTTAAAGGAGCAGGGCTACCGAACGAACGGCAAATTACTACCCAGTGATGACAGCCTTGTTAGCAGTCTCAGCCCGCGACCTGATCAACCACTCAAGGGAACCCTCGAACTCCTCATTTTCTACGACAAGGCCCATGACGCAGGCTTTGATAGGTTGAAGCGAGACGCAAACCTGGTCCTCGACGCCGTACGCAAGTGCCATGATCAGCATCAGCTTCAGGAGGCACAACACAAATCCGACCAACCTCAAAATCAACTCCTTGGGACATTCATGCGCAAGGAGGGAACGACCAACCATCCGCAGTATAGAAATAAGGAAACAAACAAATTCCCACATCGCCAAAAGGACAGAAGGCACCTAACGTGGTAACGGTATATGATACCCCTGTACAATATATTTATCATCTGTGTAAAATGTGCGACAAAGAGTCTGGGGGAGTTTCGGGCACGGTCAGTGTTTTTCTGCACTGTAGGAGTTAAACCTGTGGAAAAGAAGAGCTAGGTACCTGAATTCCAACTACAGGAAACCCACTTGAGCTGTGAGATTGCGCAGAGGACGCCATGGTCAATCTCTTTGAATTCGAAGTGAAGACGGTGAGAGTGAGTCTCAAATTCACTGATTCAATCACCAATCAACTCTCTCTTACCTCACATCTATTTCTCTTCCTGTCCTGCTCTCTTCCAAGCCCCCCTCACTTGCTTCTCCTTTGCCATCATTCTTGTTCCTAGCTGTTTCATTCCTCCCAACCGTCGCCGAGATTTCTACTCGGTGGTATCAGAATCAAGTACATAACCTCCTTTCTCTTGCTCCCTTGCTCCTCAATCCTTGGACCGTCTCATCATCATGGCGCCATCAACCGACTTGTCGGAAATTCCGTTCGAAAAGACATGCATCATGTGTCCTCGGACAGGAAGCAAGCTCTGCTCCAACTGCCGTGACGCACGCTACTGCTCAAATGGTAAGTACCTTATGGGTATTACTCTCGCATGAAACTAATCTATTTGACACAAGAATGTCAGAAACTTGACTGGAAGAACCACAAGCTCTTGTGCAAATCCTTCGGTGATGAGAGTCCCGAGTCGACCCTAGAACATGGGTCCTATCGACGATCAGTTTTCTTTCCCGGCAATGCCGAACCTGCGCGGTTCGTTTGGGTTGAGGTTGATGTCCCAACCATTCTCGACGACGACGAATCAACATACGAAATGATCCGAACCACACCCTTTATGGGAAAGGATGATCCCGAGCATTGCTTCACCAAGGTCAACTTGATCCAAGCTCGCGACATAAGCGCTGATATGAAGGAGTCACTGGACTTCTGGTTCAAAAGCTACGCAAGCTTGGAGGATGTCAACATCGGTGTGCAAGACTTTACTCGTGCCGGAATTTCGTCACCAGTCTTCCGGGGCCCGATCTTGGTGTTCAAAAGAGCAAGTGGGCTAGGCCCCAAGGGCTTGGGTGAAGCGATCCGCGACCTTGATAGCCGTGACGTCCGAAACGCAGCTGACTTTCTCAGCTTTGCGTGGCGCCATTTTGCTTCGGGATGGGGATGGGGGTATCCGATTTCAGCAAACTTCGTCAACTCGTGGCGGCCTGATTTTGCTTTGGAGTCGAGTTTTTCGATTCCAGTAGCAATTCGATGCAATGAAAATGTCAACGAAATGCCTTGCTTGGGAAAATGGATGGAGATGCCGATCACTGGACAACACGATGACATCTTCGCATGCGAAGGCAGTGTGGCATTGCTAATCTTCTAGGCATTCCCCTAGTCTTGCGTTTGCTTGTCTTGGATAAGCATATAAAGCAAGACAGCACTTCCTACCTTTCCGAAGTGAAGCTTCTTATGCGAGACATCACATCAACCACGACTGGAAAGCCAGAATATTGGATGTACTGCCCCCAATGGGCAGCCACCAGCGGTTTTGGCTCATCCCCAGATGACTGGTCGAAAAAACCAGTTCGGTTTTGGTCGCTCGTGCTGACGGACTTCCCTTGCTGGCCAAGCACCTTGAAGCAATCTGCCTCTATATTTCCAATAAGGTAGAGCCACGGCTGGCAAGCTGCATCTCAGGCCCGCGCTCTAGCACCAGCATACCTCAGCGTGAGCAAGTCCTAAACTCGATCAATAAAGCGGACTTCTTGGACTTCTTCAACAGCCTGAAAATCTCCAGAGGAGCCTCCGACCCCGGCTGGCGTGATCTCCTCTCCCCATATGAGATGACATATGAGATGACACGGAAGATACTCGAGGAGGCTCAACCAATGCTCAAAGCTAACTATAAGGAGCTCGTGAGTCGTCCGACTCCACCATGAATCTACTTAGTCTCTGGATATCAATCTTGAGGCACGAAAAGCCAGCTTTCGAACAACACCTTCTACGGCAAAAGGCACAAACAGTGTTCACTCTAGCGATCGATCCATCGAGTGCACATTTGTATCAGCCAGACACCGTCAAAAAGACGTCACTAGCATGTGAAAGTGTGAGAGTAAACCAAAAAAGCCTTGCTTCATTGCACCAGAGCAACTGCAACCATTCGACAGAGGCGAATGATGGATCCAAAGCCCATCCTGGAATGGAGCATTGTGGATGTCTTGGGAACGCGATGCCTGTGTGCACGGTGAAAGGGTAGTGGTTCATGGGGGATGATCGTGTCAGAGAGCACTGGCATTGGAACGCACACTGGGTGTGTCGTGTTGAGATGACCCCCAACCAAGCACACCTGTATTCCTGCTCGTGTGACGCATTCTTGCTGAGACTAGCTGCATGCATAGGTAGATAAGTACCACAATGTCAATTACCCTTTGAGAAAAGGAATCCAGCGGATCTGTTTTGATTTCTCCTTCTCCATGGTTATCATAGATCGCAACTGCTCAGGAGTGGATATGTAGTTTCAAAGTTTGACGGAAGGAAACAGAGGTCCTTCATTCCCCATATTGGTACAGCGGACGGTCAACCTCAAAGACGTTGACACAGGCCTTGGAGTTCATGGTCGCTGCTGGGATGTGTCCAAGCCAGGAATGTAACAGGTGATCTCGGATCTTGTGAAGGGCGGGATTGCCATGCGAAGGACCATCGAATCTTTCAGGGATTGCGTTCGCTGTGACATACGGTGAGTTGCTCAATATCTACCTCCCTACCTTCCTGACCTTAGGCATCTTAGTAAGGCAGGGAAGTGATGGGACGTGGCTTTCCAATTTAATTGCTGGATCGGGAACCAAAGAGGCTTGAAGAGGGAGCATAGTTTTGACATGTGTATTTCATGCGTGTATATATACCTGGTGTTATCGCTCTATTATTCAGATGAACAAGCTATGCGTGCTTTTGTGTATATGGCATTATCCTTGTTGATTACGGGGTATGTACTGACCGCGCCTTCAATACTCATATGGTCTCAACTTAAGTCATGCCGAAGAACGGGTTTGACGGGTCGTACGGCCACTTGCGGACGATGATGTCGCCGCCAATGTAGCTGCTGAGGTTTGCTGCAGTGTCGGGCCGGCCTAGATGAGGGCGAATTACCCTTCTGTTTTAGTGCGAAGGCAGTCTTTGCATCTCGTTCAGAGAGGAGAAAAGTTGACAGTGCAAAGAATTGCCTCTTGGGGTTGTGGCAGAAGGGACGTACCATGTCATATGTGCACACAGCATCTTGGCTGCCGAACTTCTTGACATTCAGCACAGTGCCGAGGTCATAATCAATCTCTACCTGTTGAATGGTCTGCCGAGCGGGATTCTGTAGGAAGTAGTCCTGTGGGGAGATGACTACCGTGGATTGGGCATTTTGGATGTTTTGTTAGACACGGATTCTTCTTGGCCCCGACGGCTATTGATTAAGGTTGTGCTGTATTCATGGTGGAAGGGGAGGGGGGAGGAAAGACATACCGTGAAGACAGTGTTGGCGAGATCCTGCGTGTCAGGGACATGGTGCATGCCTCAGTTAAAGTTGCTAAATGGCAAAACGGTTCGTGTCAGTTTTGTTCTGGTTAATGCACTGAGAGGGGAAGACATGCGAGGCAACCAGCTTGCTTGAATCGCAATGGAAATGACTCACTGCACAAGATCCTCCTGCACAAGCGACTCGCAGTCAAAGAAGTTGCCAAAGTCGACAACTGGGTGGGCCGAGTCCAAAGAGCTGAAGGCATACACGCTTCGAGGTTCCGTGTCTTTCTGCTGAACAGCGTATAAATAGTGCGTAGCCCGATTTACACTATTTTTCAGATTTATTGAATCCACGACTGTTAGGTGATCCGTGTTTGCGGTCCCTGGAGATATGCGATATCCGGGATACTGGCCCAACTTGTTTGGTGTATCTCGATTGACCACTACGTAGGAAGCGGCGCCGCCGGGAGACCACATGATCTTTGAGTCGTCCTCGCTTTCGATGAATGTCTTGTTCACTTTCATTGTGTTCCGTGGCTGGCTGTCGGACCAGGTGTAACTGTGAAAAAATGGCTGTCAGCTATAAATATCGTCATTGGTTCAGATATGTGGGCACTCTGACACTTCCGTGGTGGGAACGACTTCGAGCTTCATTAGACTATTCTTTGTGCCGTGAATGTCCAAGTCGAGCTTATACTTTAGCACGTGGTCGTGCATCAAGCCCGAGACGGTGTCGTGGATGTGGAAACCATAGTCACTGTTGGCAGCCCAGAAGGCACCCGCAATGTAGCCGGAGGCATGCACTGTAACGTGGATCGACCCGTCATGGAAAAAGGCGTACTCGAACAAGTAGTCATAGTTGCTGAGGGTACTTACGCTTCGGACGACGAGTGGGATGCTCTTGGCCACATAGACATAGTTGTTGACAGAACGGCGTGCCACCAGGTAACCTGCGTCCATTAGAATATGCAAATGCTGTTTTCGTGCGAGCGTCGCTGCTCACGCCAGTAGAAGGACGTATTCAAGTATGTTGCGTACGCAGGGCAGCCATATCCACTGACCAGCTCGAACGCATTTGGACCAAATCCGCAGTAGGAGTCGAGAAATGAGAGTGCTGACTGGCCTGGGTTGCTACCTGCATAGTGTGCCATAGCCTCCTGCATGCCCAGTTCGTATACAATGCGTTCACCGTTGAATTTGATATCGAAGAGCCTCATTCCGGTATCTCGGGTAAAGCTATGGAAGAACGAGTAACCCACTTTGAGATGTTAGTCAAACTGCAGATGGACGTTCACTGTTCAGCGCTGTAGGCGGACACTTACTCCATTCAATATAAGTTTCTTCGTTGTCCACTCCGAAGCGGGGACCGGCCGGTTGGACACTCACTGATGGCGGAGCCTCATCATGCGGGAGAATAGGAGCCTTTGGAGAAGTCCCCCCTAGTCTCCATCTGCGCTGGGTTTGAAATGCTGAAGTGCCATTGTGGAAAGCGGAGCGGAAGTCATCCGTGGTATTGTAAAATTCTCCGTTATAGTACCACCCCAGAACAGACCACTTGGGAGGGTCTCTTCCAGTCAGATCAGTGCGAACAGCCAAACCACTCCGCAGGAGCGACTCAGTACCGTAGATGTCTGTAGGCGAGGTCGTATATTCATTCCATGTGGTAACAGCTCCGGTATTATCATCTATCCAGAGAGGATCGCTAGGACCGATTGACACAAAATCATTTGGTGAGTTTGTGAATGTCCATTCATGGTGTCAGCCACTGGGCTAATTCGAGCTCGAGGAGTCGAGGAATCATGCTAACCCCGTTGAACATCTCCATTAGAATACCCTCTACCGATGATGAGATATTAGCTAGGAACTCTCCATATGCCTGCACATCAGCGTTGTACATTCGTTGCATCCCAACGCCCTTGTTGAAGGGATAGTCCAGGGGTTGCAACGTTGTTCCGTTAGACACTGGCAAGGGGCCGATCATGAATTCTTGCAAATATGGCTCTAGAGTGGCCTGGAACTGGATCGTCGCCTTTGCATATCGTGGCGGCTTTGCTCCTTCGACGTTGAGGTTCGTGTCTCTCACGCTGTCTCGACCCTCTATGTAGGAAATACATCCCTTTGTATCATAGCACACTGCTGCGACAAGACAGGCATGCTGCAGACCAGGGATCGCTGTCTTCGGCATTCCGTCACCCGGCGAAGAAAAGGCTGTCTAGTCTGTCGCCTTAGATGAAAACGGTGAGATGAGGACAAACCTATTTGTCGTGGTTGCGCAAGGAATTTGCTGGCGTGTCGATGGCCACCAGTGCAGAACGGAAAGTCTCCCATCAACTCCATATCCTGGCGAAGAACTCTTCCAGCGCTCGCCAAACCACCCCACCCGGACAAACAAAGCAAGGGTCTCGACCGACAGGGCTCGACAGAGAATTCACATACAAGGAATTCAATACAACAACCGCCTGCACATCCGCTGGGTCGGCTCCTTTACAGTTTGTCTTCCAAACCTATGCTCCTCCGAACCGAAGCGGGTTCGCACTCCTTCCACCATTTCCTAGAGTTAGTTGCTCTGCGAATGTCCAGTCGCAACGACCCTGAGAACCCATGGATTACTCTATTCGTTCCACTCGCTATAGCAGATGAATTGGTCATGTCCACACTCTTGGCCCTCAGTGGTGCCAATTTATGCACTTATTCTGGACACCCGCCCAAGCAGACATACACTTTCTATGTGGTTGCATTGAGGAGTGTTAAACACAGGGTGACGGAACTCGTTTAAGGTAACTATTCGCATTTGTTGAATACCTTGGTAACAACGATTGCGCTGTCTCAATTCGAGGTAGATATTCAATTCGCCCCATTCCTGTTCACCTATCGATTGTTAGTTGCCGACACTGATGTGGACTCCAGGCCATGATTGGAGACGCCCGAGGTGTACTTAAATGCCACCTTCAAGCGTGTCGTGAGCTTCTCCAGCTCTGCCAAAGGAAGAGTATCACTATCGACCCGGCCGTCCTTGTATTCGCTCTGGAATTGTATCTTTACACCTCTGCCGTAGGGACGACATTTGGCTATGACGGCCGGTCGGATCAACTCACCTTTGATTCTGAGTACGATTTGTTACAATCATTGTCTTGCGTTGCGAGCGGGTATGGATTCATGGTAGGATACGCTGGCACGCTCTTCCGCCTACTTGTCCACTTGGCGGAGGCGGTTGTCAGTTGGATCAGCCAAGACTGTGACGTCGAACCGTCAATAGCGGATGGGGAATTACGTTTCTTCCAAGACGAACTCCAGAGTTGGGTGCCATCGTACACTGACAGCCTCGCTGACAAGTCAGAGCAACAATCTGTCTTGAGGCGAAGGCATAATGAAGCGAAGGTGGTAGCTGAAATAAAGTATACCATCAAGCACTCCTAGCCTTACTTTACACAGGTCGACATGGTAGACGCCTGCCTGACAAAGGGCTGTTCGCTTTGAAGAGTTCCTGCCTGAGGGCAACTCTCCCACCGGAGTCGCCCGTCTGGTCGATGATGTTATGGCCAACAGTTGTGATCAGTTCGTGTGTGCGCCGTTCAGACCATAAGATGCCAATTGTGGATAAGGACTGCTGTATGTTACCTGTGCTTCAAGCTTTTGATGTTTTGCAATAGATATGGGATGATGAACGAGAGAGTGTGTTTGGCATCGTGGGACTTTTGATGATTTGTACCAGTCAAAAGATAACTTTGTATCCCATATAGAGAATTTTTCGAGCTGCTAGTCGAAGTTCATTGTGCGAAGGCTAGATAACACCATTTTTGTAGTTGCCTAAGTATACGGAGTACATATACGATCAAAGCAAGGGGAGCAAGCCGAAGATGCTCGAGGTGCCACAGTTTGGGAAAAGGCATCCACCACAAACGGCCAATTTAGCACCAAGACCTTTCTTGGCTTTCAAAGAAAGGTCACATGACTCCACCGTCTGCGTAACGACACGGTTGCGCGCCACACGTGATCAGACGCGATTCAGCCACATGGCCTCCAACAATTGTTGGTCTTCTTCTGCTCCGTACATGTCAACTTGTATAGATAGAATCTTGCACTCCACAGCTTGCCAGACGTAGTCACTTGCGACTCGCACCCCTGGATCAAAATCCTAAACCTGCGTCCTCTTGCTACTGTCAAGATGCTGGTCTCCTTGACCGTCGGTAAGGTCGACGCTGGAGTTGCAGTCCTCCTTACCGAAGATAAAAGATTGGTATATTGAAACATGCATCTTGATGTGCTTTGTTGTCCTAATGAGATCACAGATAGAATTTCCCTCCATTCTGCTGCCATCGTCCATCACTTCTGGCTCAATCGTCGACATCACCGTCTCTCAAAACCACACGGCGGAGCAAAAGTCCCAGGCATCTTTCATCTCCCTCCAAAAACAGATACTGAACACTTATGGCATCAACACTCCCACTACGCCTGTCCTTCGCCTTCGGAATGCGACACAGACCTCTCTCGTTCTCGAATGGGACCCCATACAGCTCGCAACTACGACCCTGCGCTCACTTTCGCTGTACCGCAATGGAAGCAAAGCAGGCAATATTCCGCGTCCGTTGGACATGACAAGCACCAAGATCAGCGGCCTGGCTGTTGATACTGAGTATTCCTTCTACATGGTTCTGCGAACGAGTGGCGGCACGTATACAAGCAACACGTTGGACGTCAGGACGCACGATATGAACAATCTTACAGGAATTACAGTTACCGCTGGGGTTCTGCCGCCTCAGCTGATGGACAGCCTCGAATCAGCGGTTGAGCGAATTGGCGCTAAATTGGTCGACACCGTTAGGATTGATACGACGCATTTCATCTGCACGGAAGGCAGGGGCCGGGATTGGGAAAAGGCCAATGAAATGAATATCCCGGTTGTGCGGCCAGAATGGATCGAAGGATGCGAGAGGGAGGGCAAAATTATTGGGGTACGTGGGTATTATCTTGATGCCGACCCGAGACAAAGACAGATTGGGTCGAATCCATCCCTACCTAACAATCGACCTTCGGGCCCTGCGGCCAATGCCCCAACACCTCAGCAGGCCACCGTCCCCTCTAGACCCAAGGATTTGTCGCCGCGAAGTCCTGGTCAAGAAAGTACTGTCAGTGGAGAGCCAGGTCCGGAGGTGCCGCCGACACCTCCAGCCAAGGAACAGAAGGATCTTCCTCCTGCGCCTACCGGCGAGGATGAGGACGATGAGGACGGCGAGGAGGAGGAGGAGGAGGAGGAGGAGGAGGAGGAAGAAGTACCAGCGAGACCGACGGTGGAAGCGAAGGAGAAGCAGAGGGCCGAGTCATCAGATGAGGAATCAGCTTCATCACCGCCGACACGACCGACAAACAATCATCAAGCACCCAAGGTGGAGGATGGTAAGGAAGGCGCAGAAATGGAAGATGTTGCACTCTAAGGGCTGGCTGACATGCCATGATTCACAACTGATTATCTCAGAGGCAGTGAATGACTCTTGGGCATACGCCAGGGGACTGTATGACTCCGAATAATCAGAAATCAGAATGTCATGTCGCAGGTTGCCCAATATGAGTAAATGTGCGCCCATGCTGCTATATTGAACGAAGCCGATGGGACCTGCAGATGTATCGATCTGAAACGACTTGATGGTTACAGTGGCTGGTTCAATGACTGGTCAGAAGTGGAGCCGTGCCTGGACGTGGTGGCTTGAAGGGAAGAGGGCTGAACGAAATGGACAAGGCGAGAACATGGACGAATCCTCCGTAACCAGACTTCACACTCCGTTGACTCGGTTCTGTACGCCGTAAGCGAAGCCGCTATTCGCCAGACTGGCCTGTCCCACTGTCAGCCTCAGCTTACCAACAATGATGCTATTCCCGCCATCCGCCCATGTTTGAACGAGCGCTTTTCCCAAAGGAACCCCCCGGGTTGACATTGTGCTCTTGGCCTGATGATGTTTTGAATTCTATGCCTCTCATGCAGACCAGGGCAAAGTCTACGTCTAGATTTCCCTCACGCCCTTGGGCGATGACGGTTGAGAGGCTCGGCTAACCGAGTATGTACTTGCGTCAATTGTCATTGCAGGCAAATGCGGCTGCAATCAAAAAGTTACGGACGAGCGAAGACGCACAGGGTAGGGTCGTGGTCAGCAAACGACTTGCAAGCTTGGACCAAAGGGACCGCCGAGAGCCTTTTACCATGTCAGCCCTTAACTTAGGTCTCTTGCAGGGCTAAAACTTCGCAGGCAACAAGTGCCAGCAGCTTATCCGATGACATTCTCTCAGCCAGCCGCTTGGACCATTCACAACCCCAGCCTCGCGGGAGCCAAGCCTGAGGGGGCCCTGCGCAAGATACGGAATTGGGTGGTTAGTCCAGGTCTCCTACTTAGGTACCATCATCACCTATCGAGAGGCCCAAAATAGCCCGAAGGGCCCAAGTCCCACCCCCACCACCACCAGCACCCACGAGTCACAAGTCACCACCGACAAACACCTCGGCCTATACCCAAACCGTCTTTTCCAACCTCGAAAGCTGCTGCGCACTGAGGCACAGCTGACCTTTGTTTGGCTTTTCCCAGCTCGTGTCCAGCATTCCACATTCGACCAATTCGCTTGTCACGCTCGTCCTCAGAGGTCCTCATCGCCTCTACGGGCTGCTCGGTACTGTAAGCTTCCCAATCAAGGCTCACCCTCGGATCGAGCTGCGAGTTGTGCACCGCCCAACCTGTCGATCGTCCTGTCTATAAGACTTACAACCTGCCCGCCTCATCCAGACATTTGCTTTCCTTCATACAAACCACTGATTAACACATCAAGCTACAAAGTTCACTTTCCTTATTTCCTTTTTTTATTTCCTTTCTTTTCTTAATCACATTCTTTACAGAATAATCTAATCGACTATCATTCAATTCAGCCCAGCCCTTCGGCAAATTGATCCAGTCAAGCCTTCGTTCAGCCCAAAACAGTAATTCGCAGCGGCACCAGCAACAAGTCACCAGTAACAAGTACTACTTACTACTGACACCACTTTTTACCACCACCAGCCAATCAATCTTTATATTCACTCACAGATATCCATCAATCAATTAAAATGGCCCGATCCACCGGTTTCTCCTCAGCCAACATCTTCGCTGCCATCCTCAGCCTCGGCGCTCTTGCCTCTGCTGCTCCCTTGACCGCCCGTGGTCAAGATCAAACATACAACTACACCAACACCTCCGGCATTGTCACAACCCCCTCTGCTCCCGCTGCCCCCGCTGCCACGACTTACAGCAGCCCACCAGTTGTCCCATACGGCCAGCCCATCGCTGTTGTCTTCCCTGACTTCACTTCTCAGTACCACAGCAAGACTGGCGCCGTTGACTTCCACACTGCCAGCGGGCTCGTCTCCCGCAGCACCAACAACGGAGGTGCCGACATCACCACCCTGGTGACCTTCACCCTCGGTGAGGAGTACAAGTCCAACACCTGCAAGCTCGTCTTCGACCTCGAGTCCCCCAGTTCCAGTGTGTCCGGATCCGCCAAGGCTCAGCTGTTCACCTCGCTGGCCCCCGCCACCGCCAACTCCGCAAGCTGGCCATCCGGAAACCTCAGAAACCAGAACCTCGGCGCCATCGACGTCGTCGCCCACGGCCGCGCCACCTGGCAAGCCGGCTCCGGCCCCGGTGCCACCGCTGATGGCATGTTCCCCTGCTCCGCCATCGCCGGCCAGATCTACGGTGGCGAGATCGTCCCTCAAGGCGACAACGTCCAGATCCAATGGCCCGCCGGTCACGATGGTGTCAAGATCATCGTCTTCTAAACGTTCCAGACGCTCTTGTTCTGTTGGGTGTTGTACGATACGATAACGATACGATGTACTCTCAAGCATTCGGGGGGAGGGGGGTTTAATTTGGTTCTTTGGCCTCTTTGCCCGCAAGCAGCATAGCATAGCGTTCCGTGTTTGGCTTTGGGTTATAACCAGTCCTTTTTTTTATACTATCTTTTGCAAGCGTGTTCCGCAACAGCATTGGATCTACTACTCAGCGAAGGTGTTTGTCCTTGGGAATTTTTTAACTTATGTGATACCAGTCTACGGATGGATGGATGGATGATTGTTGTGATCTTTTTGATCACTTGGACGAGCGAATATCTTTGGAGAATGGGGGAAAGAGGAAAAGAATCAAGCAAATGCATGCAATGCAACTGTTTTCTTTGATATGGATGCAAAAATTCGTCATGACATTACTACTATTACATCACACTACCAAGGTACTACAAGAAGCGATCTTAGCTTACTATACTACACTTACCATATCATATCCGCCGATATTAAATCAGGCGCGAATACATCTTGGTCCCTAATATATTGGATCAATTGAAAAAAAAACCCTTTCTTGTTCCGGCCTTAAGGCATTCCTTTTAATTACTTGCTTTTATGCCTGACTACTCGCTTATCTGCGCGGCACGGGGCGGTTTGTAATAGGCAAAGGTCACATATCACTCAAGTAAGGCTTGTATTTTATTTGGCGAGCAAGGAGCACATGGGATCCTGGGAAGTTCATGTCATTCATTGATCTTGGCTTTAACCTGGGTATACGCAATTAGGTCATTCACAACTTTTCCAGCAAATATCGTTTCTTGCGGCTCCCATGCCAACCGCCGTCCAAAACGAAAAAAGAGGGCCTTGACGGCGAGCCTGCTCCGCTCCAGAATACTGATATTGGGCAGGGTCAGCGACCTTGACTGTTGACAAGCTGTGGGGGAAATCCTGTTCTGTATTCCAAGGGATTCGACAATTATACGTGAATAGGTGAACCGAGGCAGGGGAAGGTCTGGCGCCTAGGTCATACATTGCGGCACCAGCTAGGATGAGAGTCATGTGTTTGTGTGCAGGCACCTCGAATAGATCGCCTTACAAGATGCAAAGAGGTTCTCGTCGATGGACGGTAAATAAGTCGATCCTCGGGTCCAAGTAAAAGGCGGCCTGACAAACTGAAGCCCTCTGTCGTTGATGCCCTGACTCGCTCGTAGCCTGGAGAAATGTGCTGATAGTAATCTGGACCTTTAGGCCCGGCTTGGAGGCACGGAGATTTTTATTCCAACATCAGAGGGCGGTGTAATATCTCGCAACAAGCATAGCCATCCTGCCCAGGGCCAGATGGCAACTGTTTTTTTCACGCTTGCACAGTCTTGACCACGATTCAGTAGATCGGCCTTGCGCAGTCCGATACATTCAGAAGAATGTTCAACACAAGTCATTCTTTCAGTAATTCAAGGTCTGGCATTCGCCAGGCCTGTAGGAGTCATAATGGCTCTGTCGTCTGCTTCTCCCCCTGCCTTCTGGGTGCTCTGATATGCTGCGTTTTGGCCCGCGCGGTGGTTGTCGGTGGAAGGTAAATGCGGCTTGCTTTTGTGGGCTCTCGGCTGGTTTGGGTGGAAGATCTTTCTTTTCCTGCTGCTGAGCACCCTGTGGTGCTCCTGCTGTCTTTATCTCGGCCAACGATGTGGGAGTGGGAGGACCTGGAGGCGCGGCTGGTATCGGGAGAGAGTCCTGACAATCCACAGTTGACAATTGACCCTCAGCAGCCATTTTCTGTGCTGGCGACGGATTTGGGCTTGCGGGTCGGTTTCGAAGATCACCAGGATTGGATTTGTAAGTGTAGTAGATCAGCTGCTCCATATGATCCTGCACACCCATGAAGTGAAGCGTTTGCTGATTGCGCACCCATTCCTTGTGATCGGCTGAGCATTCCTGTTCCCGCTTTAGCGTCTCGACCTCCTCCTTAAGCGCCTCCATTCTATTCTTCTCCTCCTGAAGGCTTTCTCTTACACTGAAGAGATAATTTTCCGAATTCACAAGTGCTTCGTTGAGTTCTTGGACCTGAGATTTAAGGTCTTTCACCATGACTGCCAATTCGTCAACATTCTTTGTTAGCTCAACCTTCGACGTTACCAGACTCCGGTTAGCTTCCTCTAGCTCGAGGATAGCCTTCTCAAACGCTGTACATTTCCTGCGGTACTTTTCGATTTCCTGATTTGATTTCGTTTCGGCTATTGCTTGACCTTTCATTAGAGACTTGAGTGCCGACTGGTGAGATGCCTCAGCTCGCTTCGCTTCATCAATAGTTTTTGTATGCTCTCTTATTAGTTCATCAAGTTTCGATTGATGAGATTCCTCGGCTCGCTTCGCTTCATCAATAGTTTTCGTATGCTCTCTTATTAGTTCATCAAGTTTCGATTGATGAGATTCCTCGGCTCGCTTCGCTTCATCAGTAGATTTTGTATGCTCTCTCATCAGTCTATCAAATTTTGTTTGATAAGACTCCTCGGCTCGCTTCGCTTTATCGATTGCTTTTGCGTGTTCTCTCATCAGTCCATTGAGCTCAGATTGATGAGACTTCTCGGCTCGCTTCACTTCTTCTGCAGCTTTTGCTAGTTGAGATTCCACCTGAACGACCGTCTGTTTCAGTGTGCCATTGACCTTGAATAATTCTTCCCTCTGAGCTTTGAGGGTTGTTTTGGATGCGTTCACTTTATCATTCTCCTCCTGAAGTGCTTGCTTTTCCAGCTCTAATGTTTTGTTGTCTCTGCTCATCTCCTCGCATACCGCTTCGAACTTTGTGTTTGGAGATATCTCAATCTTGTGTAGTTTTTCAAGGGTCTCAAACTCACGTAGACGGGCACATGTGGAGTGGTTGCAGTTTGCAGCCGTACAAATCGTCAAGTATTTAGGCATAGTCGCCGATGGCCTGGGGTTTATGGAATCGAGGACCGCTTGGAGTTGAATCGACAAATCTAGTGATCAATGGGAGTTTTGTGCCCCTGGTTTCGAAGGGTTGGCTTAGGATCACCTGTTACATCCACAGAAGACATCTAGAGACTGTAAATGTCTCTGTTTAGATAAGTTGCGGAGGGATTCAAAGGTAGTTAAGAGAGTGTGACTGCATCTTGTAGCGAGCAGGCAGTAAGTTGAGACCGAGACCGCAACAAGGAGGGGCATGTTTGCTGGAAGTGTTCGACCACTCACGGTTAAAATTCAGAATCCGCAGGTCCCCAGCCTGACCCTGCAAAGTTCCGATTCAAGAGCACTCACCTTGACCGAACCGCTGGCTGACCGCATTTGACCGCAGTTTGGTTGCAGATCTGGCCACTCTAGTGGCGTCTGTACAGACATAGTCAACTGGTTCGGCTTGATTGTTTGTTGTGACAGACCCTGCAGCCCAGCCACCACCTGTACGGATACCCTTCAGGACATCCGAAGTCAGGGTGTTTTAACTGTGAACCAACAAGGCTGAAGTATTGGCAAACAGGGTTCTTGACAGGGGGCCATGAGACCCTGGGCAGAACGCGGTGTGCACAGGAAAAACGAATGGGGCTTTGGAACAGAACCAGCTCCACAAACTGTTGGGGTTCTCTGTAGGAATGTATGAGTTTTATGTGAGGCACCACTAGTGCTAACAGGCAGTGTTGCTGGTAGACTGGCCAGGAATAGTATTAATTGCGTGTATATCTTCCATGTACAAGTGCTCGTAGTACTGTACCTTGTTGCGTCTGTTGTACTTTGGGCTTAAATATAGCAAACTAGAAATACGGGGTCTTGGCGCCTGCCTCTGTCTTGGGACTCTTGGCCGCCCCTCTTCTCTCTGCCCTCTGCCCTTCTGCCCTCCTTCAGTAATACTTCGTAGTAATGAATTCTAATAGTCACGTGCTTTCTAGGCTTTATCATTCCTGACAACAAGGAGGTGAAGAGCAAGACAAAATAGTCCAAGAGAAGAAATTATTAGTCGAGGATATCTAGAGGTTTTAGGTTTTAAAAAAGGTCTTGATAGCTAGTCGAGGGGTGCCACCTCGTCGGCTTCGGCGCAGATTTTAAATTCTATCGCGAATGGACGTTTTGCGCCCGAACGAATCGATTCAGCGAGTTTTACGCAAAACGATAATTGTCTGAGGTCCAGACCCAGTTGGGTTGCGAAGCCTAAAGGGCACAAAAATATATATAGGTAGGTAGCTTACTTTACCGTACGTGGTGGTCTCTATATTTTCCTTTTTGTCTAAGCGAAATAACGAGCTTTCACAATGAAGTATATACATGATTTACATCGTTATTTAAGGGGAGGAAGACAGGCCGTATATCTCATCATACCGTATCTTTCATTCGTGGCCCTGCGCAGTATGCATACGCCTAAAATGTAAACTCGAGTGACCCAAAACTTTGCATGTCCACATCTGCACCCGTCCGATCGCCACTAGGCACAAAATCCGGTGGGCTTGTTTGAGTCGGCGCCTGGAAATAGGCGTCCCAGAATCCCTGTCGTTAAATTAGCAGAAACTTCAAAATTGGTTGAAATGAAATTCAAACACAAGCACCAACAGAACAGTAAATACAGGCATAATGCAGAACTCGTTTAGACATAAGCCGACAAGGGAAAGATAGCAGGAGAGAGTGCAAAGAAATAGGAAGTACCCAGTCGTAATTTGCGTCAGTATCCATCTCCATCATCTCCGAAATCCAAGCGTTTGGATCTGAAAGTGAATGTGCAGGAGCGGATGGGGCGTCAAGATAGGTGTACTGGGCGAGGTTCATCTCGCCGCTGAAAGAATCTGTGGCGATAGGTTGTGCATTTAGGGGGAAAGGAGAAGGATAGAAGTCCGAATCTGCTATACAAGATAAGTCTTAGGTCATTGAGCGTGCCAAAAAAAAGGACGGAGTTACGTGCCTGAGCGTTGAGATACTGCCACAGTAATCTCAACCTGTTTCGCCGAGTTATTCTGCCTTGTCATTGGATTCAGCCGAATAAGCATGACTCTCAAGACCTCGGCTGCTTTAGCCGCGAATTTTGATTTCTGGCGCGCTTCGGCCCAGATGTCGTGGCTACCTTTGAGATTCTGCAGGCGCACGGCCCTTGGCCAAAGCTTTTCTACCTCATTGTCGAGATGAGTATTGCCAACTCTCGAGGCCCAGTCGAGGTCAAGACAGAGGATGATGGCCGCTAGAGCAAAATCTGGGCTCATGATCGCACCCATCCTCCAGCTTTCATCCGCAAGTTGACTGCCGGGCTGGCTAGCCTCATACATACTTATTTGCACCGCCAGTAACTTCATAGCTGCATCGATCGAGGCGGTGCGGGAATAGTGGTATAGCGGGTTTGTTTGACCTGGGATGAGGTACTTGCGGTGCAGAATACAGCGGCTCTTCTGGAAACACTCTTCCAGTGAGAAGCGGCGCAGAATGAGGTCAGCACGGTCAGCAAGGGATAGACGGAGAGGGCGCAAGTTCAGATAAGGAGGCAGAGTGGCGTGGGTAGCAACAAGCTGTGTATCGAGGCGCATGATCTCATGATACGGTGCTGGGGTGACGGCATTGATCTGATCTATGATAAGGCCAAGTTGCCGCGACATGCGAGTCTTGAACATCGCATACGCAATTGGAGTTACATCGTTGCTGGGACGTGGGTGCGGCAGCTCTGTCATGCCTTCCTGAAGATCCGCATCGAGGAGGTTCCTGGGCTCCGCAGTGTCTGTCTCATCGTCTCTAATCATCCTCGGGAGACCGACGGCCACTGACGTCTCAAGGTCAAATTGAAAAATCATGGCCCACGTCCGACGCCGCATCTCGCCATCAAAGATCGAGATGCTTGGATAGTGGCTGGCATCGCGATGATAGCCTAGTCGCATGGCAACCCGCACAATCATGCCCAGAATCACATATCCTCCAAACTCGGAGTCTTTGGCGCGGAATACGTCCAGGAGATAATAGAAGCAGAGGGTGTCGATTGTATATCGGACAGGCTTAAGATAATTGACCTCTATGAGGCACTGCGCTGTTCGATCTCGATAATGGTTTGCCATTGCCTTGATGTTAGCAAGTCAGGCAATTCCTCGCCAGACTTAGCCCGGAAGTGGCAGGCGAGGCCAAGGATAGAAAAGAGGAGGCCGAACCACATGAGTGGCGCCCCATCGGGGTCCTTCCACATCTGCTCATACTATGTATGACTTGACTAGCATCCGACACGAGGGCCGTGTAAAGGAGACCTACCTCTTTCAGAAAGGTCGGGGCATGGACAACCACTGCCAATAGTAAGTATATGGCTTTAGGGACGCAGACAATGGTGTCTGCAAATGTAAAAGAACCTACGCGACGGCAATTCCATTACATTAAACCAGCATGCCAATAGCTTGTCGCACGTTGCTCTAGGCGGTACGGAGGATATAATCTCTGTGCGTGATACACGATTCTGACTTCCAAAAAGCAGCCGTGCTCTAGAGTCCATCGTCGTCTCAGAGGTCTCTGTTCTATCGAGGTCAATCTTCAATTCTGAGATTTCCTCCAAAATAGCTTCCCAGTGATCGCTGCCGACAAAGTTTTCTTGATCGTTGGTCTTGGCTCAAGTGAACTTTCCGCGCGAGGCCCCTGGGACGCCAGGCCCGGTGTGTTCCTCCTCGTGCGACAGGCTAGGCGAGGGTGCAAAGCCATCGTCCTTGGATTCTGGGTGAGAGGACTTCGATTCTGGAGGGGAGGGCCTGGTGGTAATGGAAGGAGCCGAGCTTGAATTTGGGGCTGTGATTGCCGTGATTGTTCTGTCATCTTTGCTCCGATCCAGCAGCGTCGTGACCAGATTCTCTAGATGCTGGATTCGATTGCGTACATCGATAGGCAGCTGTTGACCGCCGGCTGATCTCAATACTTGGGGTTGCCCAGGTGCTAGCTTCCTGGGATCAAGGGGGTTGTTGACATACTCGCATGACTCGGGGAAGCCTCGCCGAACGCAATGAAGCAAGGTTTTTGGCGATCGCATTTCAGCCTGAATCATAGAGCGATTAATCGGTAATGAGCCTTGGCAACAGGGAGAAGAAGACCTCATCAAGGCGACACGACACGCTGTCGGCATGTCGTCGTCTCGTCGTCACATCGCGCCACGTACTTTTTCTGGCGACATGAAATGCACGACATCTGCGGCTTGTCCCGCCGGCGGCCTGGTCTGACAGGGGGTTGTGTGGCCACATCAGCGTCGGGGGCGGGGCTGGGAGCGGGAGCCAGG